>Ga0209780_1003401_pt1 | contig 11847 bp, 6 predicted proteins | sample WorMetexBAHAMAS2_FD_187384 | JGI IMG/M metagenome (GOLD analysis project Ga0209780, IMG submission 187384) | Marine gutless worms symbiont microbial communities from Max Planck institute for Marine Microbiology, Germany - Inanidrilus exumae... | ecosystem: Host-associated > Annelida > Digestive... | reverse complement strand
CTTCTTATCTAATCTCAATAACGCATAACAACGCAAACAAGACAAGCGTATCCTGGTATGACGTCACACATGACGGAAACAGCCGAAGAATAACTATACCAAAAAGACCAATAAACTTGTACTTTTTAGCATTTTACGGCATAATTCATCAAAATTTGTTACAGAGACGGGTTTATATTGCAGTAAGCAGCTAGAAACTACTTTTAATCAAGTTGGTAAAAAATCGTTGCATATCACCTTTAAACTCAATTGCTATTACAGCTCACTATAATGCATTTATCAACGGATGCGATAACGTATGTGTTCCAGTAATAGGCTCCTAGTTAACGCTATACGAACTTATCGGCGTAACGCAAGATACGATATAATACAACAAATAGCTAATCCAGGCTCCGACTGCCATATATCAATAAACGATTTTGACATACGTGTAACAGCGCTGTTATATACTGGACTGTCTGCAGGTGTAGTATAAGCACGTACGTTCATATTCGCCCGACTAAAAGCATATTCGTAGGAAGCGGAAGCGTTGTCTAAATTGGCGGCAACAGATTGATCGATCGATTGATGATCGCCGATGTCTGGGCGTGATCAGGGCAACTCGAGGCCTCTATGAGTGGTTGGCTAGCATCATCGTCATCATTTTCTTCATCACCATCTACAGCAGCAGCAGCAGCGAGTGACGTGACAGCTGGGTTCGTGTTTTCGTCGGCGACTTGCGTCTCTGCCGAAAAAAACATCCATCATTTCACTTATCTGTCGGTAGGACGCGCGCCCGGCGAGGTCGTGCGCGCGGCGCGGCGCGGCGCGGGATGGTCTATCTAACTGGCGACACCTGTACGCCGGCGTCAGACCAATTCAGTCCGACGCAAAACGTGCGCGCCCTGCTTCTATTTTCTGTCGAGTGTAGGGTTACGCTGGCAGTGGTTGGTAGACATCGTGAGTGATATCGTATCGCGCATACTACACGGTACACTCGTATCAGCTGCGAGTCGACCGCTCTGTTTACTAGTCTAGTTCAGTCGAGCGCTCATAACAACGCTCCAGTGACGTCACTGATGCGGCTGCTGATACTGCTGGTAGTTGTTATACTGTGAGTCACCGTATAATGTGAACGCTTCCATCTTCTACGCTCAACAATGGTGCTAGATGTAGACACTAGATACGACTGACTATTAAACGTATAGGTCTAATTTTCGTTCACTTCGCTGTCAAATCGTGACTGTCATAAAAGTAAATAAGTTCATTAATACTTTGCTCGACACATTTGTTACTAACGCGGTATAAACGACAAGCCAGCGATTTCTACTTTAAGTAGCAAGTAAGTAAGTAAGCGTGCTCGAATAGTGCAAAAAAGTCGCAACGCGCTGTGATTTCTAAACCCTAAATGAATGTGCTACGTTTTACTTCGTTGCATGTCTGGTTCGGAGATCGATTCAGTCAAAAATATTTTGTACGTCCATTGCGCAAAGCAATTTAATGATGCACGGATGGGCAGGGTCACATTCATCGAACATCACGTGACTCAAGTCGCACCAATGGGATTGCTGTCTTGTAATTCGACAACTGACAGAACACGTGTTTAATTGTGAACCAGGTGAACAATCACCTAATTAATATAAAGCGGCTAAACGTTTTAAGTAACGCAGTTAACCTTACGTTACGTCATAACGTTGATACGCTAGAGTTTATTTTAAAATTAGAATGTTTTGTTTAAAAAAATTATTTTGGTGGACCATAATTTCGTCAAGTTTGCATATCTGCAGTCATACACCTGTCTAGTAATAGCTACGTTGTGTCTGAGTCTTGTGTGACTTTGTCATCTTGACGCTTGATTTTGTAAGACTGAAATTGCAACGAGAATCATGTCTGTTGTGTGTTCGCCGAATTTAAACTTTTATAGACGTACACATAGAAATAGAGGATGTATACTGGCGCAGGCTAAGCGCCTCTTTGCCAGCTAATCAAGTACGGTACTTTTCGTTATTATGATACAAGCCAGCACGGGTCAGCCGTATTGGATAATGCGTAATGCGACATTGCGACTAGTAAGTCGGGAGATTTTTGACGGTGATCGTTCAAAGGGAAAGCGCAGCAAAACACGCGGTTGTTTTACTGCAAAGTCGACGGCGCTGGCACATGGCAGTGGCGAGAACGAAACACGTCGGTGAATGGTAGATGGCAGATGTTGTGCGGGGCGGTGATGGTCGACTGGGAGGAGACAATGCTCGCAGCAGCCAGCAGCAGCACACAGCGGCAGCGCTGACACGTAATGAGTTGAGCGACTGACACGCTGCGTGTTATCTGCCGACCTCACGTTTGACTTATGACCGTACGATACTTGCCTGCTCAGCAGGCCGCCCGCCCGGCCCGGCCGGCTACATCGCATCACCCTATCACAGACACTTCACAGCTACCCACCTGTATTAGCGCCAGACACACCTACCGGCCGAAACTCCAGTTTCATCTTTATACGTCCCGGCAGCAACAGCAGCTGCAGCAGCTGCAAAAGGCCGCAGAAACTACTCGCTTCAAAGTTCAGCCTAGCGTACGTCCATTGTAGCACGTATTTTCATGTATGCCCAAGTCGCTTGTCTCCTGGCAGCTTTTCACACACGCACTCACACACTGGTCTGTGGTAAATTTAAGTATTACTTCCACTGACGTAACGATACCACTGAGGTCAAGACCAAGATCAGGACGAAAAATAGCCCCGTACGAGACTGGCGGTCGACTTCTACTTACTGCCAACTTCAAAGTCACGTGACACAAAAACTAGGACAAAAATAAAAAATCCGGCTTCGATAAGCTTTAGGTATTGCCCCTAATGTAAGAATCCGTGGTCATTTGCCAGCCCCATTATAAATGGGGGAGAAGATAGCCATTGAAAATGGCCGAATTGCTGACTTTAAAGGGCTCGTGACCTTGACCTTGACCTTGGATCGGGTCACACTGCATACCGTCATGCATCAGTCGTCGATTTCTACTACGTACCAAATTGAAGAAACTTTTTGTGGACGGACGGGCGGACGGACATTTGAGACCCACTTTATTAGGTCGACTCGGAGGAGTCGACCCAAATATGCACTGCCCGACAAAGCAATAAACGTTGACAATTAGAATCAAGTAGCGTTCTCACAGCGGCCGTTTACGGCGCGTAACGGCCGTTGACGGTCGTAACGTTCCGTCACCGGCGGTCGACCGCGATCGAACCTGTACGAACGTGGGGGACGGTCTCAAAAACCTAGCATTGAGCACGCCGTCGACGGCCGTAACACGCCTTCAATCTTTCAATGTTAGATTTTTGAGATCGTTCCCCGCATGTGTGGATATACAGCCGTCCCCGAAGACGAACGCACTTGTTAAAGATTGTACTGCTGTTCGGTTTTATGTCTTTATTATCCACACATGCCGATAGGCAAGGTGTGGATATATCCGTTACTGTTTGTTTGTTTTTTGTTTGTGTGTTTGTACGGTTACGGATTTCTCCGCCGAGCATAAAGCTAGCGGCGTCAAATTTTGCTCGGCGGTTCATGACCGTCCAAGGCAAGGAATCATACACACATTTTTGGGAAGTTTTCTCTCCCAGAAGTCCAAAATCGGACGAAAACTGCCAGCGCGCGGACCACGCCAACGCGCATGTAAACATTACCGTAGAGATGCGCCGACGTAAACGTCACGCTAGAGATGCGCCGTTCGTGAAATCGAGCCGCCGACGATTGTGGACGTATGATCGGCATGTGTGGATATACGAGAGTACCCGAAGACGGACGTACTTGTTATATTACCACTTGGCTGTAGCGTTTGCATAGCGCCCTTGAAGTGACTTTTCATTTACGGCACTTCAAATATAGTCTATTTTACATTACATTACATTAAATTACATATGGATTTTATTCTATTCTGGTTAGACATTTTATTACGTTCTGGTCATGGTCTCACAGGCAATCCACGCTGAATACACGCATTCAACGGGTACACAACTCTTTAGCAAGACCAGTACGCCAAGACCAATAGCAAGAGACTACATGTATACATCACTGATTACTTCTACTCGAAAGTTGCCTCGAATGCGAGTATACTCACTGGTCACTGCAAAATATAAATTGCATCTGAACTCGAGAACACGTGTTCAACAGGAGCAACTGGATGTTTGTACATTTAGTCACGGTACGGCACACAGAAATTCAGTCGGTCTTCGCCACATTGTGGCAGTGATACAGTTGCACCGTCAAATGGCTGGCAACACATCACAGCGCCTTGAAGCGATGCTGTTGTTGTTGCTAGGATACGCCTCCTGCTGCTGCAGATGACGATGGTGACTGTGCAGACGCTGTGTACGTGAATTATCAATCTGAGGCAGTTGACACTTACACGACGTCTTCTTGTGTCCTTACATGAACAGCGAATTTCACCATTTACAACACTTTAAATGCATCGTTTTCACGTTTTAATTCAAGCAATTACGTAACAGTGGCGGATCCACTTGGTTCGTTTGGTTGGGTTGGCGTCTCCCACTAGTGTATAAACTACCGTCTGTAATGCTAAGTTGACAAACTATTGTTTCGTTTTCTTTCAGAGTCGATCACTGTAGTATATTTTACAGATCATCAGCTTCTGGATACTTTGTCGTCCAGGCCCCCTACCGAGCACTGGCCTTGAATCTTGATAACCCAAGGAGAGGCAAGGAGAACACACTTTCTACAACCTGAATCCACCCCTGTAATAGGTGCTGACATAAGCAATTTTAATTCAACTGAACGAATTTGTTGGCTCCAACTGAACGTCAGGCTAATCATAGCAAGTTTTATTATCAACATCGCTTTATCCCAATCTTATCTGGTTTTTACCGCGCGATGCAATGGTTGATAGCGCAGTATATGGTGTGGCCCTGTGTCTGTCTGTCCGTCCGTCTGATTGTCATCAAGCCAGTGTCCGTACCACATTGGCTAAACACGGGATCACACATTCAAACAACGCCGTGCAATAGCTCAGGGACTCATTTTCCAACGCTGAATATCATGATTAAATTCGACTGCAGTCATCTCCAAACGGGACGCAAAAAGCAGGTGGGGTGGGTTAAAATCGGTGACTTTCGACCAAGATGTCGCTATATCTCAGAAACGGTGCAAGTTACTATGGAAGGCTAATAGGAACTCGCATGCATTCTATCGAATGATGCTATTTCCAATGACCTTGAGTGACCCCTAAGTACCCCAAACCGCACCACATCGTTTTCTACATTTTCCTCGCCGTTTATATCTTAGTAACCGGTGATTATAGACATTTCAAATTTAGTGGATAAGTTGATCGTAGCATTTCCTATTCAAATTACCCCTGAAAGGATCGTAGTCATGGTGACGTGATCCATTTTAGATTTTGGGGCCCCAGTCATATTTTTTTGCAATAGGTGAAGCGAGGCACTTCAAATTTCGTGTGCTCATTGATACTGATGAGTAGTAGTGCATGCGTGATAGATTATCCCCGCAGCTGATGTGTTCATGGTCACGCAGCATCTTTAAATTTTGTGAAATAAGTGATTCTGATCCATGTTGAAACATACTGATGCTATAGTTCTCAAGGTATTGAAGTGTTATAAACGTTTCAGATAGCAATAGTGACATTCAAAGTCACTCAAGGTCATTGGTATTAGTGGCATTCGATAAACCTCACATAATTTTTTACTAGTCTTCCCCTTTTGCAACTATGTCCCTGTCTTGCACCGTTTCGGATATATTATCACTTATTTGCCAAAACGTAAAGAGGTCGCGTGACCCTGAACCCTTCCCTTTCTGGGGGTAATCTGTCAAGCATGCATTAGTACTCCTCTGTATCAATCTGCACACGACATTTGAAGTGCTTAGCTTCACCGATTAAAAATATGATTGGGGCTAAAATTAAACAAGTAGCTCTGCCGTCGCGGACGAACCCGCGCGACGCACTGCGTCACGTGACCATAACCACGCCCATTTGTGGATGTCTCATCCTGTTTCTAGAATTGATACAGCCTACCCGACTTTAGGTTCAGCCGTTCCACTGATATGATTGGAGCCCCAAAAACGTTTTATTGGATCACATCACATGACCACACCCCTATCAGGGACGGTTTGTCGTCCGTAGGCTGTGACTTGCACATTCAACCTGTACATCGCATTTGAAGTCTTTGTGATTACCAATTACGAAGATGCACAAGGCAACGCAGTGTAGAAACTGAGGTGGTTTAAGGTGGTTAGGGTCATCGGCAACATAACCATTCGATAGAGCGCATACGACTTCCTATTCGAATTTAATAGAAACTATGAGGCTATCTTGTACCGTTTTCGAGATTTTATCTTTTATTTTCCAAAAGTTAAAGAGGTCACGTGACAGTGACCACGCCCATTTCAGGGACGGTTTGTCATCTGTAGGCTTGGACTTGCTATCAACCCACATACCAAATTTGAAGTGTCTAGGATTACCTGCAACGAAGATATGAAAAGCAACGCTAAATGTAAAAATTCTCGTTTTTGAGCCATCTTTTTGGGGACTTAGAGGTAACGCACGTACAGGGTTCATCCATGGATCGATGGAAAGCGCATTGTCGACTTTCTATTAGTGATAATTGAACTGTTTTGCTGGCTCTCACGGCTGCGGCACTATTAAGCGAAGTCTGTCGAAATCGGCGTCTTCTGAAGGGGTGGGTCACATTGAGCGCAAATATTAGGTAGATGGGGACTTCGCCCGCAATCCGTCTATAGAAACTTTGTAGCAGACGACTTGACTTCTTTCGACAGAAGTTGAATTATACTGGCAAAAACAGCAAAATTGCGTTTTGTGCCACCATTTGCCGTTTCTGAGATACAGCGAGATATTGGTTGAAAATCGCCGATTTACCTACCTCACCTCTACGACAGCCAACTCTCCACAGCCGATGTGCCGATGTGTGGAGAGACGCTGTCAGACGCGGTCATCGTGGAGCGACGCAACGGTCCTCGACGACTACGCGCTAACGACGACGACGACCTCTACGTTTCGCTCCTGTTCGGGGTGACCCCGTTGGAATTTCGCTGAGACCTTAGGCGTCATAAAACTATAGAGTCCCTTTGGCTATTATACTGCTTTGTTTGCGTGATCTTACGTTTGGCCGTTTTGGTACAATACCGGCGTGTGACACACGGACGGACAGAGAGACTGACACAAGACCACAGCATACACCGCGCTATAGCATAGCGTCGCGCGGTAAAATGACCAGATGTGCATTTAGTTGAATAAGTACGTAACACGCGCGCATACAAACCTGGTGGTCTGCGGTCGTCACTGGCGTGTCTTAATGGAATTGCCTCACGTACGTGCCCTTCAGGTTGTCGACCCTGTACATTAACACGCATCACGTTACTTACTACCTGTACAACCACAGAACGCTACAGACGTGTTGTATGCCTCGACATCAACATGCCGTGACATACGCTGGCAGTTTCTCTGTTTATTACCGTGCGACGCTATGCTAGCGCGGTAGTTACATACTGTCGTCATGTGTCAGTCTGTCTGTCCGTCGGTCAGTGCATCTGTCACACGCCGGTATTGTACCAAAACTGCATGCTGAACGTAGGATCACGCAAACAACGCCGTACGATAGCCCAGAGATTCTAGTTTTCCGAAGCCAAAAGATCTCGGCGAAATTCCAACAGAGTCACTCCAACCCGGCTCCAAAACAGGTGGGGTAGATTGCAGTGGGCGATTTACGACCAATATCTTGTTATATCTCAGAAACGGTGCAAGATAGGGACATAGTTACCATGGAACGTTAATAGGAACACGTATGCGCTTCATCAAATGACGCTATTTCGATTGACCTAGAGTGACCTTTAACTACCCCAAACCACCCCAATTTCGATATATTCTATCACATTTCGTAACTTCGTAGTGGGTGGAGTTAGAGACTAGATTATGAATGAATGATGAACTATCCCTAGAAGAAGCTCTGCTATCGCAGATGCGACGCGCTATGTTAGGAAGTTCGTGCTATGTTTCACGAGGTATGGGAAGTAGAAAAGTTTCAAGCAGCAAATATGACTTTCAGGATCATTCAGGGGCACTGGTAATGGTGCCATTCGATAGGCCACATACGATTTCCTGTTAGTGTTCCATTGCAACTATGTCTCTGTCTTGCACCATTAACGAGATATTATCACTTATTTCCACAAATTTAAAGAGGTCAGGCTACACCCTAGTGGGCATGATCAGGGTCACGTGACCCGTTTTTTTTAATTTTAGCCCCAATCATATCGTTGGAATCGGTGAAGCTAAGCACTAAAAAGCACTTCAAATGCCATGTGCTTACACATGAATCGGAAAGCGCACATGGCTTGTAATTTCAACTCTCTTTTCGAAAACGAAGGACTTCTCAAGGTTACAGCTAGTGATCTCACGTCACCTCTTTATTTTGGGAAATAAGTGATAATATCTCGGAAATGGTGTAAAATAGAGACATATAGTTGCAATGGGAAACTAATAGGAAATTGTATGTGGCTATCGATTGGCATCATTGCCAATGAATGCCCTTGTATCACCTTGAGGGTCACTTGCTGTTTGAAATCTTTCTATCTCACATATCTCGGTAAATACAGCGTGTGCTATCTACGATGTGTTTACACGTGGGGCGTGGTCAGGGCCACGTGACCCATTCTAAATTTTTGAGGCCCAATCATATCTCGGGACGGCTGAAGACAGAGTCGCCAAATTTTGTATACACATATAAACACATCAAGTGTTATCATTGGGATGACAAACTATTCCGTAATGGGCATGGTACAACGGGTCACGTGACCCGTTTTTTGATTTTAGCCCTAACTGATATATTTGGAATCGGTGAAGCTAAGCACTTCAAATGTCGTATGTTTACGCATAAATCGGAAAGCGCACATGGCTTGTAATTTCAACTCTCTGTTCGAACTTTATATAGCTTCAAGTCATCAGCATATATAAATATTTCGACGCGTCTGACCTGTAGGTGAGTTCCCGAAAAAAAGGTATAAATAAATAAATAAATAAAATTTTCGTTATATTTCACCTATTTGCACAGAAGCCCCCATTGACGGATTTGCTCCAAATTTGGCATAGGTATAGGCCTATATATAGCGGTCGCCGTCGTAATCGCCTCTGACAATTTTTTGGCAATCGGTTAAGGGATATTGATTCTGTAGTGGGTCGAAATTTGCCATTTCCCATTGACAAGGCCAGTCGCCGTTAACACAGGGCTGGAGCTACCGTGATATATCGCGCAGCTCGTGATATTACTAAAAAACCATTAGCTGTGTGCTATTATATGAAACGTGTTTAGATTAATACAATGTGCAATCGAATGAGCGCGATTTAATTGTAGATGCCAATTTTTCGGGCAGATTTCAATCATTCTAATCGTTTCTTTGCCAGGCAACAATAATTTAAATACCTTTTCAATACGTCTGAGAACTTTTTCGCTTTTAGTAGCACGTTGCAGCTCATCTGAAACAAGTAATACCACATAACGCTGCGATATGTTTATTTTGTTTTTAAAATATCTGTACATTAGGCCTAGTGTGTAGTGAACTTAAACAAGCGGTTTAACTAAATGTTCTACGAACGGGTTGACTGAAAATGCAGGACCGGAAAAATGCGGGACCGGAAAATGCAGGATCGGAAATTGAACGACCAGATTGCACAGGGTGGCAACTGAAGGTCGGACCAAGTAAAAAGCAACTTCATAGTAAAAACGTATTATTGGCAATGAGAAATATAAAACCTATTACTATACAATACAATGAAAAGATTGTTTGTCTGATTGAATGTCTGATTGTACATAGTCATACAAGTCAAACATCACATCGACTACACAGTGCTACATGTCTAAATGAAATAAAATATTAATTTATAACTATACAGAACTAGCAGTTTTAATAACATCATCACGCACAAATGTTACGCATATTTATGTCAAATGCTATTTGCAAACTAGACGCCAACAGCAGAATATTAACATAATCAAATTGACAAATGCAAGCTAAAACTTAAAATGACAGCAAGAGCGATATTTAAACCATGCAGTGCAATAAAAATAAAATGTCAGCTTATCGAGAGCGAAAACACGTTGTTCTCGATCTTCACCGATCCGAAGTGTTCAGTACAACATTTTAGATAAAGTACGGAGTTTTTGGTCTTAACACGCTTGTACAGTTCATTATCGCGCACGCGACATGTTGCACGTTTCACATAATTCAGTGACGTCTCCATGTTTTTCTGACTGACGCTGATCGTAGTCGAGTGGTGGAGCCACAGTTGAAATTCTGAAATGCGTGTATTGTGGATCGCGTATCAGCGCAACAGCGACAGCATCGAATATGATAATCACGCAGCCAGCACTAATGAACAGTCGCACACCTGATGACGTGGCCATCATGCGCCGCTGATCGACAACGAAATGCGTAGTAGAAGTACATGATAAAAATCATACAAATTAATTTCGGGGACCAACAGAAAACTGCTGGTGACATAGGCCATGTTATGCAACGTGACATACACAACATGTGAAAAACGTTACTAGCATAAGAGCCATGGCCCTGTTCTTCATTTTCCGGTCCTGCGTCTTCCCCTTCCCTTGGGGGATAGGGCACCTAAGACTCACCGAGTCATCATCCCAAACGGCATCTCGATCGGTTCACCCGTTTTTGTATGGGTCCCAAATTCTCTGCTGTACAATGCATTGTCAATAGGGAACAAAACCCCCAAAATTGCCCCTTCCCCTTGGAATTTCGTCATCCGCCGGAGGAGGTCCCATCCACGGCGATAGGCAACATGCACAAAAATTAGTAAACATCACTCTTGGGTGGTTCGGGAGACTCGCGGACAGACAGACAGACATCGCGTCGCTCACATTAAAGGTGACTTACCACGGAGATATTTCTCAAAATGCTGGACGTCGGTAAACTGACGTTGATCAGCTCGAAGGTGGACGCTTCGACTGCTGCTGTCACTGTTGAAGTTGTCCACAAGACGCCGAGTCAGTGCGACTCGGTGTCGCTGCCCCGAGGCGCCGTTGACGGCTGGCGTGTAGTTGCTGATCAGCTGATGTCGTCTAACGTCGTGAAGTTTACTCGTCGTCAAACGTTTCACTTCAAACACACCAACCAACTGCTGAATGGTGTTCTTGCTTGTCGTATCTGCAACAAAATGATGACAGTGACAATAGGTGCAGTAGGTCCAAGCAGGGATGTGGCATGTGCTTGAGACCCAAAGGTCGGAGACTGAGACCGAGGCCTTGGGGCCCGAGACTGAGACGAGACATTCTTGTTGTCGAGACAAGACCGAGGCCGAGACCTTGGTGGAGATTAGTGACGGATCGGTGTCGGTAGTTTGAGTCGGTGACGATCGGTTTTCCTTTTTTTCGGTATTTAGGTCAGTGTTTTTTGAAGTTGGTTCGGCATTCGGTATCGGTGTTTCAAAATATTGTGATATAGGTTCGATTTTTCGCGAGATGTCACTATTTTGATGGAGTTTATCAGTAAACTAAACGTATTTCTTGCCATTTAACATGTGCATGAGCCCAAAGGTCCGAGACCGAGAGCTTGGGCCCTGAGACCGAGACGAGACGTTTGCTTATCTGTCCAAGACGACACCGAAACCGAGACCATTTTGGGTCTCGAGACGTGCTCGAAACCGAGACGTCGAGACCGAGACACATCCCTGGGTCAAAATACAATTTATGTGAAATTACGAAATATCAACGGAATTTTAACTGCATTAATTACAGCACGTTACGACGGCACGTAATGCCGATGGTTGAACAGTATGAAGCATTGCATTCATAGCTACGCGTAGCTATGAATGCAATGC
>Ga0209780_1003400_pt1 | contig 11848 bp, 8 predicted proteins | sample WorMetexBAHAMAS2_FD_187384 | JGI IMG/M metagenome (GOLD analysis project Ga0209780, IMG submission 187384) | Marine gutless worms symbiont microbial communities from Max Planck institute for Marine Microbiology, Germany - Inanidrilus exumae... | ecosystem: Host-associated > Annelida > Digestive... | reverse complement strand
AGAAGTCGCCTGTCACCAGATAACGCTGAAAAACTGCTGATTATGAAAGAAAACTTGCTTAAATTTTAAACTGGCTGCAACAAACATTGCACGTGATTTGATGGACTTCGACTGTTGATTATGTAATGTGAGTGACGTTATGGATTACAGAAAAACAATAATTGGATGCGATTTCCTGTATTTTGTTGTAGGTATAGACTAACAGTAGTGACATCAAAAATCCGGATCCGGCTCTGGCTCCGGCCGGATATTAGGTGCCGGGTATCCGAATCCGGTATCCGGCTAAAAATCAATATCCGTCCATCCCTAGTAGTTACATGACAAGTAATAACTAATGCAGTTAGTCTACCTGCTTGATGAACGCTACTAAGTAAGCCATAAGTTAAATCAAATGATATAATGCTGAAACAAGCTCACCTGGCCATCAGTGAATGGCACAAACGTCTATTTGTACCATTTGCTGGTGGCTTCATCAGTGACTGTCTGCTGCAGCTGATGCAGCAGCTCAGTCAATCACAGCTTCTGTTCAGTAACGTCACAGGTCCTCTTCTGATACTGCTGCATTGTTCTCCAATTGTGGTAATCATAGGCTATTAGGCAGCCACATATCTATCTCACAGATGAATTATGAGGTCTCACATGTAAGATGCCACTAAAATTGGTAGCAATCCTGAATTTTTCAACTCATGATTGCCTTGTTCACTGTCTGTAGTATGTGTAATTATTCACTCTTCATTAATGACTGATGTTACATGACTACAGATCCAGCACACTGTGTGCCACCTTATCACAGGTACAGGAAGTTCAGCTTTCACAGCAGGAACACGTGAGGTGCAGTGTCAATTGAAATGTCAACTGCTGCACAGCTATAAGCAAAATCCCATTTGAAAGGCTGCAATGGGTTAATGACCTTGAAGGTCACATCGGAATTGCCACTGTTCGATAGGCCATACATCACTTCCTGTTAGTGGTCTGCAGTAACAACATCACTTTGGCACAATTTCCACGTAAATAAGCTCTTTAGAAATATAATGTCTTCAATTCTCGATGGAAGCAGTTCAGCAACAGTTAAGGTTAAGTGTTGCGGATAGAGGTCGGAACCCAGTTTCAGATGACTGGTCCATAGACAGCAAAACTTAGTGTAAGTGACTGCCTATCACTTTGAGAAGTCCTCGAATTTCACAGCATCAGCTGAAATCACAAGTTATGTGCACTTTCCAATTCACGTGTAAAGATGTAGTTAATACGTGCTATATTTCCCAAGATGTGGGAGATAGAAAGGTTTTAGACAGCGGAAATGACCTTCAGTGTCACTCAAGGTCATTACTGTTGGTGCCATTCGATAGGCCCCATAAGATTTCCTATTTGTCTTTTGTTACAACTATGTTTCTGTCCTGCACCGTTTCCGAGATATATCAGTGAATGGTGTGATATGGTATTCACTACATTTGACCTCAACCTCTTGCTGTGACCTTGACCTTTGAACTTTGACCTTTGGCATCTGATCATTATTATTACTATTATTATTACAAAATTTGTATAGCGCACAAATTCAAGCATGCTGGATTCGGAGGCGCTAGTGTCGCTGGGTGTGAAAATGGACTAGCCGGGGAGGGTAAATAAATGAGTTTTGAGATGACGTTTGAATGAGCCAATAGATGGTAATTGCCTGATACTGAGTGGGATGGAATTCCAAACTGTTGGAGCTGCAAAATTGAAGGCTTTCGACCAATGGCCGTTGTGGTGAAAGGAACATGTAGTAGATTGTGTGAAGAAGAGCGGAGAAGTCTTGAAGGAGTGTTGAGATTGATGTGGGATGAGAGGTATAAGGGGGAACCAGATTGGAGAGTTTGGTAAGTTAAGGTAGCAATTTTAAAGTGAATGCGTTGCTTAACCCCTGTTAAGCAACGCATTCACTTCAAAATCGCTACCTTAACTTACCGTACTAGCCAATGCTAGCGAATTAATGAGCCAATGAAGTGAGAGATGATGGTCAAGGGTTACGCCGAGAGTCTTGACAGTGCTGTATGTAGTAATGATGGAGCCTGCAATGTTAACTGAGGAAAGAGGAGTTGAAGATGCAGAGCGCTGTCTAGTGAGAACCAGATGGCTTCTGACTGGGTTGAGTGCGAGCCTGTTAACACAAAACCAATGGTGGAGTTGAATGAGACACTGTTCTGTGAGCTGTACAGTGGGAGTCACTGGGAGTAGGTGCAGCAGGAGGGTTGGATATGAACAACTGAAGTGTCATCTGCTTACTGTGCATTGTGCATACTTGTAGGTAGACCACCAACTTGTGATGGTCAGCCAGACACAGCCTACACTGGTCCACAGCATATACCACAGTAGCATAGCATTGCATGGTTATAACACATCATCACCCTATCTGCTCATCCTCATGCCACTGTGTAACATGTGAATGACCACCTGTTAGTATTATTAATTCATCTGAACTAATTCCATTATGGCTGTACCTACATGAACTACCGGTACATCTCTCTTTGAGTTAAATATCACAAAACTTAGCATCTGCAAAATGTATAGTTCATATCCATATATATGTATACATGTATATGTATATGTATATCCATGTATATATCCATTACAAGGCATAATGAGGAAAGAAGCATTGAACTAGGATTATACAGGAATCATAGTCATTTGATTCAAATAAGGTTTGTATAACATTTTTAAGTCGACTCTTCTAATTTTTTAGAAGATCAAACTAGTCTATGTTCCATAAGCCATGCACATTGTAGTCATGACTAAATGTGCTCTACAGCTGCATTTAAGCTGGAGTGGACAAAATGCATGTGATTTTGCACTGCGCATGATGTGTGGTAAATTTTCATTGATTTACATTAAGGTTGGTAACTGGATATTATATAAAATAACATAAATAATTTAAGTTTATGTGACTGTTGTTGCAAGTCGTAGAAAGAGCAGCATTTGTTGATTACATGTGTCAGCAAGGTTGGTATGTGTTTAATAGTGTCTTTCTTGTGCAGACTTATCTCGAAATGGCACAAGAGTTGGTTGTTGATGAAAACATTCTTCTGCAGACTCTTGGTATGTATGCTGTACTATCTCTGAGCTCAAGTCTATCCTGTCCTAGGCTTAGGTTGGTGGCGTGGCACAGTGGACAGTGGTAGAACATCGGTCTTTGGCCGGCGAACTTTCCCTGTCCCGCACTAGACCTGCAGCTGATGAGCAACTACTAGGGTAAACCGTCTGCTACAGATCAGCCAACTTAGCCTTTCATCTTTTCGAGGTCGATAAATTGAGTAGTAAGCTGTAATCGGATGTTTGCTTTCTCGCACGGGTGGCGACATCTGGTGAATGCTTACGGGGTGAAGGTTTGGTGTGGTTGATTGGAGCAGTGGTGTGTTTGCTAGCTGCATAACGCGGGTCCAATTGTACGTTAACGCGTGCAATTGGATGGCCGCAGTTTGCGCTGCAGCACCATTGGCTCTTGCCAATCAACTACCACTTCCGAGATTGTAAAGCGTGCTGGTCTGGTCAGTGCGTAAGCTGCGCTATATAAGAATCCGACCTTTACCTTTGTCTTTAGAATGTGACAGTATGACACGCTTAAAGCTGGTTGACATAAACAGCATTATAGAAATCTGAATGGCAAAGTATGTCATGGCTGTGGCATTGATACTGCATTCACGATGGCAGTGGTGTTGCAAGCTAGGTGAAAGATATTGACAATGGGACATTGTTACTGTGGAAGTGTAATAGGAATTCATGTGCACTGCAGAAAATTGTGCAATTTCCAGTGCTTTTGAATGATCCCTAAGCACTCCAAACAACCCCATTTTGTACATTTTACGTTGCTTTTCACATCTTTGTAATTGGTGGAGCAAGAATTCGAATTTAGGTTGACCCTTGCAAGTCCCAGCCCATTTATGACAAACCACACCTGAATGTGGCATGGTCAGGGTGAAATTTTGGGGCCCAATCATACTTTTGAAATACCTGAAAATAGATAGTGTGCACATTGATGCTGACGAGTACTAGTCAGATATATGACTTGCTGCATTTGACAATTTTTATCTTGTTATGTAAAATAGATATTTTAGTGCTTATTGGGCTGCAGTTTCATCTGCACATTTGTTTCAGTCTGAAATAAGAGGCGACCAACCTGGCTTTAGTTTTTAGGTCTCAAATGTCCGTCCGTCCGTACGTACATACATGCATACGTCCATCCGTTCACAAAATGTTTCTTTGATTTCAATTAAATTTGGCATGTAGGTAGAGGTCGATGAGTGATGCACGACAGTATGCAGTATGACCCCATCCAAGGTCAAGATCACGAGCCCTTCAAAGTTGGAAATCCGGCCATTTTCAAACGCTATCTCCGCCATTTACAATGGGAGTTGTCAAGTGTCAACTGACCACAGATTCTTAAACTAAGGCACCGAATCTAAATTTGATCGGGCTGGATTTTTGATATTTGGTTTAATTTTTGTGTGACTTCGCAGTTGGCAGAAACGTCAGTTCTGAGGAGTTGACCGTCAGTCTTGTATAGGGCTAATTATGTGTTAATTTTATGTTGACATAGTATATTTTGTTACGGATGCATGTTTCATTTTGGTGTGTTTGATTTAGTTTTTCAGTGCTAAGCCAAGAGATTGGCTGAGAAGAACATCTTTGAAATGACCTATTTTGTGTCAGGTGGGACGTCAAACCTTAACTCAATCAATCAGTTTGGTCTGAAGTGGCAAGGTGCGTAATAATGAGGGAATGTCAAATTCTTGCATTTCAAAGGCTGTCCCTGGAAACTACGCAGTTTTGATGTTTTATGACAAAGTCGATAAGTGAAGGCTGGACTTGGGCCCTGTTGTTGTTCTGAAGCCACTTTATATTGAGATGGCACTTGAAAGAAATAAAGGGCTACAAATTTACTTTTTAGTGAGAAACTGGGTGCAAGAAGTCAAAAGGTGCGGAACTGGAACAGGAAGTAGTCTTAGCCACTATTTTGGACTTGAAACATGTGATATAGTGTGAAAATGCCTGTTAATGTTATTGGAAGATCAGATACACTACGCTTAGTAGGAAAGCAGTAGAATTCGAAAACCAGGAGTAGTTTTCAAAATGCAGAAATATGGCGCATAAAACTGTATCGAATGCATGGAATACTGCTTGAATTTAACGTGGAAAAGTCCGCATCTTAGCAGCCGAAGTTGGTGGCGTGCCACCACTTTTGGCCAAATCAGTGACCATACACCCCACTCTCGCCCTCCCTTTCCCCCTGCATTAGTGAACAGACTCTAGATATACTAAGTGAAGTTGACTAAGTTTGGATATTGTGAACTAGATCTTCCGTGTTTTTTGTTGTAGGCTTTGAAATAACTGTTGATCATCCACATACACACGTTGTCAAAACATGCAATCTTGTTCGAGGTTAGCTGTTATTGACTGCTATTATGGTGTGTGTATACAAAGATGAAATGACACTTGTTGATATAGATGTACAGTGGAAAGAAGACTGCTTGATTTGAAATAATTTATTGAATTGTTGTCAGGTGATTTTTACTTACACAACTGCGATGACCAGAACATCACGTTTTTTGTTTTTTGGGTTGTTGGAGAAAGAGGAATACCTGTAACTTTGTGTAGGCGTCATATGACGGTATATGTGTCTTTTTGTTCCAGCTAGTAAAGATCTTGCACAAACTTCATACTTCCTTGCTACGAACAGGTCAGACATATTTCTTATTTATTGAATTGTTACTAATTTGTTCACATTGTTTTTTTTAACAGTATACCAAAGCTAGCTGGCTTAATCTGACTTAACTGAATAAGCGACTGCTGGATGCAGCTTAAGAAGTGAATGACAGCTTAAGTAAAATTTGTTGGGGGCAAAATGGAGGTTGAGGGTCAGGATGATGCCATCCAAAAGCTGCATTGTATCTCATGCCATTTAGCCTCAGTGCATTTGGACAACAGACATTACCATGACAGCACCCTTTATGACAACATGAAGTCGTTGAGTGACATGAAGTCTATACGTGGTTTTGACTGCTCCTCCCTGGAATTCTCTATGGGACAAGCAGACGTCCTCAATGTTGCAATTTAAATTAACAGTTGGCATTTACAGGTATTGTTAACACTAATTAAAGGTAACTGTTACAATTAATACTAAGAAACAACCGCAATATTTACCTAAAATTATTGACGTTTTGGCAACAACTGTCGCCTTTTTCGAACCAATAACTCTCCGCTAGGAGTCGCTGCAGTTGTCGCAGCGGAGAGTGGTGAGTCATTGTAGACATGGGAGAGCAGAAAGAACCCCTCGTCTCTGTTCATGACGTCTTGGGCTTCTTGCCGAATTTTGACAGCCTGTCTGATCCACCGTGTTGTCCGATCAGATTCCCGGCCGATAATTGTCGCCTCCTCCCAGTCGATGATGTGATTTTCTGTGTTGACATGGTCTGTGATCGCAGATTTGTTCTGCTCAGACTGTGACTGTTTCCTGATCAGTCAGGAACTGACTGTGTGTGTGTTTTATTGTGTAAATGTATGTTGCAGGGTCCACCATCATATGGTCATCCATTCGAACGACTACCACCAGCACCGTGGCTTTCTTACAGTTCACCGGGTTATCATCACCCAGCATACGACCAGCCACCTTATGACCCACTGGGCAGACGTCCGGTGTCTAGACCGCCGTATGATCCATACATGGACCGGCCGGGTTTCAGTCGATTCAGTGAGAGGGCAGCCGTGTTTGAGTATATGGATCATCGTGACACTGCTGGTCGGTATGGTGATCGTGCCTTGTACGACTCGGCATCGCAGACTGCTTCGCGGACGCCTCAAGTTGTGGATTACAACCACGGTTCGTTATCGGGCAAGTCATCGGACGACCGCATTGTGATAAGCGATCGAGATCAGTCCATCTCCATGCGCAGAGATGTCGATCGTCCCATCTCTTTAGGCAGAGATGTTGACCTGAGGGATATACCACAAGAGGAAGATCGGCCCATCACTTCAGGCCGAGATATTGACCTGCGGGATATGGCAAAAGATCGAGATTGGCCTGTCCGTTCGCTCAGCGATGTGGATGAACGACCTTCAGCAGCCGAGAGTGGATCACGTAACCCAGTGCATCAGCGGCTGGAAGATAAAGCCAGCACTTCTGCACCACGCAATGCAGATGTCGACATCAAGTTCATTCAGGACACAATTGTGAGTGTTCATGATATTACTTTTTGCAGTGATTGTATGTCAATGAAAATATGATGCTTTTTGGGATCTTGTAATATTGCAATGGTTGATTTAGACATGTACTTCTGGGACTTGTTATCAGCATTGCAGCAGTTTGATTGCCACTTGTCTTCAAAGGTTGAAGAACTGGATGATGAAAACGGACGGGTAACCGACTAAGCCAGGTTTACCAGGAAAACAGACGTTAAAATGGAGACAAAAGGGAGGAGGCAATTGATCACTTATCTCACTCCACTCAAAGAAAACTGCCTTGCCAACAATTAAATCCGACTCCATCCCTTCAGCCTTTGAGCCACAACTTTCCTTCATGATTCCACCATTTTATGACATTTTGTTAACATTATCAGATTATGATTTTTGTCTCGTTGTTTACCCGAGAAACAGTGATCGTGACAGTATTTGACATTATTTTGCATTTAATAGATTTCTGACAACAGCTCTCTAGTTTGTCTTGTAATGTGTGCCAGATTTGGTTTTGGTTTCATAATCTAGTTTCCAGTTAAGGTAGTTGAACTCTGCATTAGGCTGTGTTTCCTTTGGGAGTTGTGAAATTTGTCTCAGAATACATGCATAATTATCGCCTCCGCTATCACAGCCTTTCCAGCTAGACCTGTTTAGCCGGTTCCCTTGGTTTTTTCTCTAACTGTTTCAGAAGAAATCCTTGGGGGATAAGTGGATTAATTTTTGTAGGTTCGATGCCCGTCCTATCACACAAGTTGGCGATCGATGGTGCACGGTGATAGAAAGAACCAGTGATCAAACGTATTAAAACTGTGATTAAAGCTGAAGTCTTTAACTAGTAAATGCTAGTTGTTTTGGGTAGGTTCACGGTTGTAGGAGCGTGATGGAAGGATTATAAGAGTCAGTGATGCGGCTTGACATTGCTCGTGTTACAGGCGAGCTGTAACATGAATACGGAGGATGATGCCGAGATGGCTTTGAATATCTCCAACGCTCTGACACAGGCTCTTCTTGAGCATCGACAAAATGCACTTCGTGCTGTGGTATGTCCACTTTAGCCAACGTTGATGACATACCATATCATCTTGACCCAGTACTGGGCATATAGTGGGTGGCGTAACTAGTCAAAGATGCCCCCAACGTCGGCAAATGCTGACTAATTTTTAGGTTGACTCTTCTGAGTCGACCTAATAAAGTGAGTCTCAAATGTCCGTCCGTCTGTACGTTTGTCCGTCCACAAAACGTTTCTTCGATTTCAATGAAATTTGGTATTTAAGTAGAAGTCGATGAGTGATGCACGACGGTGTGCAGTATGACTTGATCCAAGGTCAAGGTCACGAGCCCTTGAAAGCTGGAAATCCTTCCATTTGCAAAAACCTATCTCCTCTGACATTTACAATGGGAGCTGGCGAGTGAGCACTTAAACTAGGGCACAATATATAAATTTGATCAGGCCATATTTTTGATATTTGTTCTAGTTTTTGTGTCACATGACTTTGAACTTGTTAGAAACGTCAGTTGTGAAGAGTCGACTGTCAGTCCCGCACGGGGCTAATTTATTTTCAAATATTTTCACTTTCTGGCTCAGCACTAAATTTGTACTGAAGTCGTAATTAATGATCCAAACAGACCTTAAACGTCTCTTAATCGTCTATTATGTGAAATATTTGCTATCTTTTGACTAAAAATAGCCAACAGCCTAGGTATTGTCAGTAAGCAACCTGCCTAGAGTTCTTCTCATTGTACCAAACATACCATCTGCCAACTGTGAATATCTGATGATATATTCTATGTTATGAAGCATCTGCAAAATCAGTAAGTAACTAATTTTATAACTAATTATTCAAAACTGGCAATGTGAGTCGTTGCTGCTGTGATGCTTAGTAACCTGATCATGTCAGTCTCTATCATGTCTGAAAAATGTTGAGCTTTAGCTTTGTGTAGCAGAAACAATTTTACCGGATTTTTTGAAGAGACGACACTTATTTGACGATGTTATGTTAGTGTTTATTAAAATGGGTCGCAAAATGTGCAACATTAATAGTCAGTTGTTTTGCAGTGTTAAAAATAGCTAGAATTGTTCTTCTGTGCTGTAAATAGATGTAGTACTCTATTGTAGAAAGCATATGACACTGTGTTATACTATTATTAGCGTTTGTTCATTGTCGTTAGAGTTAATCGTTTTTAGTTTTTAATTTTTATTTTTAGTTTTTTTTGCTTAATTTTCTATGTCGGCTTTTTAAAGCTGGCTACCCATCTTGCGAGCATACGTTATGCATTTCATTATTGTGATATAGTTATGTTATGCATTTAATATCCTGTCGGGGGACATTGAGTCTCCAGAGATTTCCTTTGATGCCATTTGGTACCACCAGTGAACGTCCAGTAAAACGTTTTTATGTGTGTGATTATTGTCAGAATATTAGACAGACTGGTCTTACGTGTTCAGGGCAAGTCAGACGAGGCGCTGGAACGACATCTGGTCGACCTTCGTGCTCAGAACGAGGACCTAATCTACTCGGGAAGTTTGTCCGGTTCCGGTCAAATGCAGTCTGCGTTGGCTGCAGCCGTGCGACTGGCGTCAATGCTGAGTTCGAGTCAGAGCCAGGACACGATCCAGCAGGCAATGGCGGTCCTCGACTCCGTCAACAAGAAGCTGTACGGCATGATCGACCAGACGGAGTCTTCGAAGAACGACCAGGAACGACCAGCTGATGTTCCGCAAGGCATGACATCTCCAGGTGATGTTCCGCGAGGGATGACGTCTCTGGAGAGTGTCCGTGGCTACGGAGACGACGACGGTGACTTCGAGGACTTTGGCTATGGAGTGACGCAAGGTCATCAGCAGTCGGCCATCAAGAGACCGTCGCCGCCTGGACTAGGAGCATCATCACAGCGTGCCGCTGCTGTGCCGTCAAAACGATTCCACTTTGGACTCTGAACTAACCTTTCAGTGTAATAGGGTACGTGTAGGTTCAGTGTGAATGTGCGTGGTGATTTTGCGGCACCTCGGTGTACGCACCATTACACGGTGTTGTTCTCCAGCTAGGACCTAGACCACTGCAAGTCACTCTCTCAGCCAATTATCTTTGGTGGGCTGCCAGACTCGGTCTACCTGGGCCACAGGCCTCTGCGTCCTACTGGCAATTCGTGACCTAGCTTGGTCCATAACAGCGTTAATGTAGTCATAATGCTGTGTTGTTGAGCAGGTCTGCTTAGAAATGAGATCAGTTCATTCAGAGAGGTAACTGGACGTCAAGTCGCAGACAGGTCAGACAGTCAACTCTCTGACAAGTCATGTCTATAACTTGTCAGCAAGTTGACTGTCCGCTACCTGATTTGTCCTCAAGATGGCCAGTTAACTTGCCTGTGTAGACTCCACTTCCGGATACCTATGTGGACCGGACTGAATCGAGTACTGTTTCGATGGTGGGGATGTAGCCAGATTTCTACAGGGGTTTAATTACTCAAGAACACGGGGCGTTCTCTTCTGAACTTGAAACATCTATTCTACAAGTTGTCGATTTTTGCTCATGATAGAGACAACTGTGAGTATGGGTTGGAACTTCTGCCGTGTGACTTCAACGAACTGTTTGTCTTAACGTGATGATTTCTGATGACGAAACTCCTCAGTGAGTCGGCACATCATGGACGACTCGCATGGCACCTGTAGTGAGTGTTTAGTTCATGTGATTGTTTTGTTGACTGACATTGCATTGTGTGGCTTCACGAACACGTTGAACTAATTCTAACTCTAATACTAACTCACCTCTCACTGACTAAGGGCTGGTTTTTCCACAGCAGATTAATCGCCCTCTCGTCCCCTTTCCTTATTTTGATGGCTGCTGAACAAAAGGCGGCAAGGGTTGAGGTTAATATATCGCTGGTCTTCCTTTACTGGGTAGGGATAGCTCTCCACCCCTAACCATTCTATTTTGATATAGCCACGTTTAACAAGTTTAATGTTGATATATTTGTTAGTTCACTGTTGCTAAAAGACGAAAAGTGCAGTCGTGTTGGAGGCGGAAGTAAACAAGATCGTTTTCAACAGTCAGTTGCATGTAGTTAGTGGTTGATGCTGTTTATGCTAATGACATTGTTGTATAGCTGGCTTGTGTTGTGTTAAACGTTTTTCACGTCAGCGTTGTCGAGTTATTGATTACAATTTACACCGTGCATCAGTCTCCAATCCACCGTAGTGCTTCTCAAGTCACCTCGTTTCGTCTATCTCGGATACCTTAAAGGCGCAATATGACCCGAATTGTGTTGAAAGCGTCGTTAAACCGAATAAACCCCAACCAACCAACTTCTTAAGTTCATTTTCACTCGCGTAAAAAGAGGATTTCAAAAAGGCCTATGTTTGTTCCTAGTGATATTTAACTTGGGGCGGGGCATATAAATGCAATTTCACATTCTATGATCCATTCAGACCCTATGAGTGGCCCCAAACAGCATCATACTGTTATAAAATTTTCGGGCAGGACTCGATGAATGAAGTAAATGACGTGCTTTTTCTAGCATTTGGGCTCATGGTTGAAGTTTGAGATGTTTAGGGTTGCTTTAAAAGTTTAAATGAAGTACTAGTACCTCTTACAGCATTTTTGTTGATTTTCATAATGAAAGGCTGTTTCTGGTGTGGACCGGGCTTAAG
>Ga0209780_1003399_pt1 | contig 11849 bp, 7 predicted proteins | sample WorMetexBAHAMAS2_FD_187384 | JGI IMG/M metagenome (GOLD analysis project Ga0209780, IMG submission 187384) | Marine gutless worms symbiont microbial communities from Max Planck institute for Marine Microbiology, Germany - Inanidrilus exumae... | ecosystem: Host-associated > Annelida > Digestive... | reverse complement strand
GGTTATATTTCACCCATGTACCCAGAAGCCCCCCGTGGACGGATATGCACCTAATTTGGCACAGCCGTAGGGGTCGCCGACGTAATCACCTGTGACAAATGTTTTGGTGATCGGTTGAGGGGTGTCAATTCTGTGGGGGGTCGAAAATTGCCCTTTCCCATTGACAAAGCCAGTGGCCGTTAACACAGGGCTGGCGCTACCGCGCAGCCTGTGATAATATTTGACCAACTGAATAATAAAGCACTGATGATGAGAATGATGATGACGATATCTGTGTGGTGTCTACACGGATGTACTGTGTAAACACGGCTGAACAGATCGACATGCTGTTTAGGGTGCTGACTCTTGTGCGTCCAAGGAACCATGTATTAGATGGGGTCAAGGTCGGACGGACGGTTCCATTCGCAGCCACGAGGGGTGACAAGTCGGCGATGCGGCGTATTGCCCAGTTAATTTGGACACTTGTCATTATTGTCATTATTATAACCGCCGAGTCCACGCAAGTATAGCAACGGTGTCGAAATCACATTAGCTTATGTAAACACAGGTCGAACTAGATGGATGTATAATTGTGTGGAATGCCACAATACAGTATTCGGCTCGAAGCGGTCCGCTGTCTGTGCACAAGCTGTTTGCTTCCTGCATTTGACGATACCTAGTGTCACGTTATCTGCCGTGTTACTTATTTTCAGTTTCCCATTCAGGCCTGCTTTCGCCTCCGTGAGAAATTGGGGTCGAATGCTTCCTTCTCTGTCTCTTTCGTTTCTTGTGCGCGATTTGTGACTCAGCAAGAGGTACACATAGAAGAACACGTACTCTGCTCTCATCTTAAATGCTTTAATGATTGCAGACATTTCACGACACAAACGGATAGTTTTACTACACGATATTGTGGCTACAGACGAACGCGACGACGTATAATATTATATGCCTACAATGTGAGCACATGACTACACGTATATTAGCAAACAATACACACACCACTGAAAAAAACGGCTAAGAATACTATTGCAGAAAAAACGAAACTAACTAGATGACTGTATATAACGATATCAAACACCGCCTGGCGGGTATACAGCTTCGTCGAAACAGTCGGGCTTCCTTACGCACATGTAAAATAAAATAAAATAAATGCTACAAGAAGCATTTATTGTAGCATTTATTTTATTTTATTACTGGCCCGCCTACACATAGTGGCCAGACTAGTAACGGTCGCTGGCGTCTGTCGTCATCTGTCGTCGTCTGTAACACTACACGGCGTGCCTGCCGGCGGCTTCACCCGCGCAGGCCAGGCGATGACGTAATTTGACGCCTCCAGTCTAATTATAGCTCCATGGCGGTAACACTGCACGGCGGGCCAGTAGTGTTACGTCCCGTTAGGGCGACACCTTGTTTTACATGTGCGGACGGCTTAATAGCGAAGAAACAAAACGCATTTAAGAACAGAGTGACGTATTTACAGGGCCCTTAAGACTCCCCCTTTAAACAGTTCTAAAAAATATTGACTGAAAACTAAAAAATTCACACTCACATGTCGCGTTTAGTGGACAGACATGAAGCAACTGCGATATTGGGATTTTAAAAGGGTGACAACCCCCTCTTCACAATTCAAATACGCCACCGGTTCTACATGAAACTCAAAAAGAATATTTAATCCACGTGACTTCTAATCGAGTGGCGAGCGACGCTGATGTGACAAATTCCACGACTTTTTCGTTGTGACGTGAAACAGCGTGGAGCAAAAAAAAACGTAAAAAAATTTTTGACAGTAAAGCTTGCAACAAATGTTATTAAGCCGATGAAAATTTCTCAAACGGCTCCGCATAAAATTCTACAATAAGTAGTCAATTAAAGCGTTAAAGAACATGTTTGTATTAGGGGTATTTAACTCGTATAACAACTGGCACAACAGTACATTAGTACGATACTGTGTCTCAATATGACCGGCTGTGAAAGTTTCGTAAATAGCTGGTAATTATATCAGAAATATAAAAATAAATAAGTAAAAAATCTAAAATACTCCATATTACATTTCTACCGCGCCTGCAATGCATTGCTTTAACTAATTTAATCTGATCAAGAGCGATTGTCATAATTTTAACCAAAAAAATGCAGCACTTATGATACAACAATGACAGCTTACACGAACTGCCTAAACATTAAAAACGTACACGAATCAATGCAAATACTGATCGACGGACGCAGTAACTCACTCGCGCAAATATCGCACTCGCGCTCCGCTCTACACGTTACACGGTGCTGCTGAAAACGTCGGCCACTGGGAGACGGAAAATGTGCCGCTATATTTCTGCCCGTAACCTCGCGAAATGACGAACGATTTTCGAAGTTCGTCCACCATCGGACTCAGCATGAAATTGCTGTCTAACAATGCCGTTACATAATATTCCACCGTATACCGTAAACGTGTCGCTGATATAAAGGTAAACAGCGTATATGGATATCGCTTAATTATGAGACTCATCTGTAAAGCGCTCAGGATGGCACGTGTTAAAGGGATCACATGGTTTTGCCCGTCACCCACATATTATCCACGAATGGAATGAGCCATCCTGCCTTTACCCCAGCCGCAGAGCATCACCGCGCTTTGGCCGGTAGGCCTACTCGTTCCCCGTCTCACAGAGGGTAAGAGGCTGAGTTGGCCAGGGTGGATGGTTACATACCGAGGTGGTATGGCTATGCCCGCCCGAAAACGGTCACCCATCCCAGTACCAACCGACGGCAGTGCGACAGCCGGGATCGAACCCACGACCATTGAGTCGCAAGTCCGACGCCCTAACTACTAGACTACCGAGCCAACAGCTACCATGCTAAATGTCTACCAACTTTCTGACTAACAGCGGTCAACGGCCATGGTTTTTTTTCTGAGCCAACGTGTACTTATCGACAACAAACTACCGATCGAATCCTCGAACTCGCAACAACGCACGTATTACTTTCCGGAATAAAATAGAGCAATAATTACACACCGTCAAGGTCTAACGTAAAAGTCACTGGGCAGCGTACAACATTGAGTAACGTAACAGCTCAGATATACTTCACATTTCACGCCAACGAATACGGTCGCAAGTTGAGTGGTATTCATACCTCTGGTCGTACCAACTCGTACCTAGGATAAGATTTACGTCGACGTTAGGGCATGCCATAACGTCGACTTAAATCTTATGCATAACTCGCATGCACTAATGCACTGAGTACATGCGATGCGGCCTAATGATGCAATATTTTACTTATAGAGTTTGTTAGTAATAGCAATAAAAAGTATTGCAATAGGCATTTCAATACTTTTTGTATAATAATTTCCCGAATATGTTTCTGCAGTCTGCAATATAAAACAGATTTGAGTAATCGCCATCACGTCATTGTTCAATGCAAAGCAACCACGTTAACGCGTCACAAAGGATGACAGGAAGTACCGGAATAAATAAGTAAGCCAATTAAGTCGTGGCAAAATGTGTTAATATATGAGAATATGCAAATGCAAATGCAAATGCACACACCGTCCAACGCTTACACTAAGACTTAGCAATGACCAGCGGCGTGACACGTGGCTGAATGGCACGGGGTTCACACAGTCTTACCTGCCACCCACACGTTTATCTGCGAATGGAATGAGCCATTCTGCAGGCAGAAAAGTACTGATAAAACACGAGTATTGTGTATTGCAATAAATATGGCAACAACACCAATACTGCAAAATTAACAGCCCTGCGTTGTGGTTAACTTTGGGTTAGGGTCAGGAAAGCGTTTAGGTCATGACTTCGAGATAACGTTGGCGCAACTTCACCTTAAGCCACGCACATAACACAGACGCCACGTCTATTTCATAATGATAACGTCGTATACAAACACAAACGCATCTGATCAATACTTTGATTATATAGCTCACAGTCAACGTACACACAACGCCGCGACTTCCGCGAGACTGGACGATACAAAAAAATCCGATCCACACATTCAAACGATGTTGTCACCATTAAAAAGTATGTTACATTATATCGTCGCAGCAGCGCATTCAGACGGTCGGAGGCCTCTCAAGCTTTCGCTGTTTCTTTCTTCTTTCTCTTTAAATCGGACAAAAATGTTTAAGCAAGCCTTCAACGTAGTCTTTAATGCTCGACTGGTTTTCAATCAACGTTACCAGTATAGAAAGCGGCCAGGCTACAGCGCCTTGACATCTTCACACTCCACCACGCTATGCAAATTTTTTTATTAGTATTTATTATTATTTAGTAGTATTATTATTAGACCGCATCGCCTGCACGCAGTGCATCAGATGTGGCATATTGCTACATATGTCGCACGTAGCGTGGTCTGTGTGTATGTGTGTGGAGCAGTACAAAAAGGCTGAACCTATCGAGATGCCGTTTGGAGGCTGACTCACGTGAGCCCAAAGAACCATGTGTTAGAATAGGTCAAGATCGGATAAATCCCTCTGCCGCCGCCGGGGGTGACCAGGCGGTGATGCGGCCTATTGCCAAATTTTTTGGACATTATTGTTAATTATTATTATTATTATTATTATTACAAGCAGAGGTGGATGGATGATAGTGATCTGTAACCAATGCGAGCGACAAGTGAAGTGAGTTAAGTTGAAGTACTCATACTATACCAGTCGGCGAAGACAGGCGACACTTGATCTAACAGCAAATAACAATGACAACGATACAACACAAAGTACCATACGTCACGTCAAGCTCCGCTTTCAATGCTCTGACTCCACAACATAACTCGGTTTACTAAACATTTCTTCTCGTACGAAAATGTGCAAAACTCGCGAAAAATTTAGCCAGATTCGAAGCCCGTTTCTCAATCTCGTCTCTAAGATGGCCCACAACCGATGTTTATATATAATACATCGGGCCCAGTAGCCTGCTAAATTTTAGCTCAAACGTTTACACGTACGCCCACAAGTCCCGGCACTTTACGGCAAAGCATTGAAAATTAATTTCCGCAGAAAAGAAAACCTTCAGGTCCGTTACGACCCTGATATCCAACAGCTCATTTGAACGGAAACGCACCGTACAAATATCGAGACTACGGCGTTAATTGTCAAAACAACGAACAATATCACTCCTAATTTCTACGTGGAAAACTAGTCGAAATCGATTAAAATCTAGAGCATCGGCGTGTCCGCTGAGCAATTCAATTCAAACTGCGTCACCGCAAGTCTATTATTAGCAAGATGCTAAGCTATTATAGAACATTCGACACAACTTACAACTCAACAACTACGAATGAAAGCAGATCAGAACATCGTTCACCGTCCACCAGGCACTCAGTCAGTCTGTCTGCCGCAGTGCAATAATTAACTAGAATTTATTTGCTATAACGACATTATTCAATAACGAGTGGTTAACGACAATGTAATAACAGTCGTATCTTGTAACCGATAATCGTTCGAAGATCCCGTCAATTTTATACGGCATTACATAATTAATATTAATTTGATAATTTGCACCGTGGTTAAAGTGGATCGCGGTTGTATTTTCAAATAACTTCAACAAATCTGGTCTAATATCAGTAATGTTTTGTCTGAAGAATAGGACCACTTGATATGCACTTCATTACATTTCGCATGCCTGTTGCTTCGCAAAATGCATGTGGCCTAATAGAACAGCGAACGACTGCGTTAAAACAATCACAGCTACAGCATTATTTAGCACAGTAGGCCCAACCCAATTCATTCAGCGAATGCATTTCAGCACAGCAATTCGTATTTTGATTAAAATAGTTCTGCGTGGTTTAAATAACTTGACATTACGTGCCTTTTTGTGGCTTACGCTATAATACTGCGCTAGCTCTTTTGCATTCAGAAAAACCACCCATCCATTAGTCGCGCGGCTCTTAGATGCTCTGTACGCCGAGGTAAATTGTTTTCTGTAATCGGTCCTCTGCGTTTAAGTGGCGATTCGTTGTACCCAAAATCGCCGATATTGGACCAGACTTGCTGAACTTATTTCAAAACGTAGCAGAGATCTGGTTATTTTTATCGCGCAATGTAAAAGAAAATGTGCGCCATGTCGCGTACTTTTTTACTTAGGAATAGTTTCGTATACGTTCGGAACTCGCCTCGCAGATAATTCGTCGCGTTCAGCAACAACGTGTGAATGTGCGAGATGCGGTGAAGTACAAATGAGAGACAGGTAAACAAAATATTGCTTTGTCGTCCGGGTGTCACCTGTCCGAAGCTAGAGCTGGCGTCGAGTATACGAAGATAATGCATGCAGGCGGGTAAAATGCAGATACAGAGCTGACAGCGATGACTACACAACCGCAGCGAATTAAACCTTTCCCGGGAGGGGGGCAGGAAAAGTGAGAAGTTGTGGGTGAATCAGGGTGCTAAGGGAAGTCAGACAGGGTGCGGAATGTTCAGCAGAATTGATTAGAATTTAGGCGTAAATGGTAGAATACGAGGATACGTGATCGTTTTTAGATTTAAATTTTCCTCACTACTTTGGAACTTTTGTGGCCAAGTGAGGCTAAGGGGAAGCAAGTCCTAAGCATTCTAACGACGCAAAAGCTACAACTTTTTAACCAAGTGACAAATTGACCCATGACCTATCTTAGGCATCACCCATGTGACCTATGAGTGACCTAAATGACTGTGTCGTTGCATGTCGCTTAAACATGACTGTAATACACCGAAGTTGTTCCACATCTAACACATAATGTAGCAGTCTCTGTTCATCTGTGCAACGGTACACTTGTAGCATAATTTTAAAAGATATTAAAGGATTAAATGATAAAAGCCTATCATACTTAGGGCAACAATACCCTGCGTCCAGAGGGATATTCATTTCGGGTCATAAGACAAAATAAGGCCAAAGTCAAAACTGAAATACAAACAACTTCGACAAACCATCAAAATTTAACACGCATTTAACAACCCTGCTTCAGCTTTTACGGAAGAAGTCGCCAGCTCATTTATTGGGGGCTTCGTTTATCGTATTAGACCCAACTGGAAAACTGCGTCCACAGACGCCCTACTGTGGAGCTCAAATAAATATCTTAAATTATGTTCTGGATTTAGGCCTACGTTATCAGCTATAAATCACGTAATCCAAAAACCTTTTGCGACCGACTACATAACCCTTAGCCTGACGACCGCAGATGTCAGCTCTGCTAGGAGAGGAGCGTTAACCTATTTTAGCTCAGTGTTCCCAAAATAGATACACCAATTCAGGGATTCGATGCCAGGCTAGTTAACCGACCATTTTTAGTTCTTCACTTGCGGGCACTCTGGCGCTCAGGGCTGAGCGCCAGAGTGCCCGAAAGTCAAAAACTAAAACTGGTCGGTTAGCCAGCCTGGCATCGAATCCCGTAGTTATTGTCCTCATTTTGGAACTCTGGGCAAAACGGGTTAACCAGAATAACCAGATCAATATTCAATAGAGCCATCCGTCAGGCGACTGTTCCTCGAAGACCAGTCGATCGCGGTTGAACGGTTGCGTGGTCACGGTTTCGGTCAGTGAGAGTGGCGCTGAATCGAGAACGAGGCGCTGTGACCCAGTTCGCAGCTTGGAATTGATGTCAACGCCATCTTGAATCGCTTCGTCGAACGCCTGCAAAAACGCCACCGACGCTTTGATATGCAGGGCCGGGTTATTTATCAACAGTGCCTAAAATAGCGTGTTTTGGAGCATAAAATGTATACTAGGAATTCCAAAATGTTTAGTTCGAATTTCTGAAAAGATGTCATGTGTGTAGTAGAATTTTTGGTTAAATATGCGCTTATAACAAATATAAATATACAAATTTCACAATTTTCATCAAAGGAGCGTTGAAAATTGCATGTTCGTTCAACAAATGACAACAATAAATCAATAAAATTTCTGCTTCTGCCCCTGATGGACTTCGGCCCCCAAGACCCCCTCTTCTCCATGGTCATTGTGTGTAGTGGGATTTTCTGGCTATTTTAGGCCCCGTTTATCCAGTAGGCTAAATAGGCACGTACATAGGGCCTACCGGAGCCAAGAAATCCCAAAAGCGAGAAAGGTCCGTAGTTAACGGTTGCGAATTGCTGTTTAACGACATGTGTCTTACGGCATGCCATTGTTTAGTAAGTAAGTGAATTACATTATTTTAATAGTACGACTAGATAACACCAACTGCAGCACTATAGGATCCGTCACTAGCGATTTCAGTGACTCGTCCGTTACCGTCCAGTCTTGTATTTTAAGTCAACCCAACCGAAGTACAAGATGCAGTCGAAGACGAAAGACTCGCCCCCGGTGCCGCCACCTGGCGAACTGGACGAAACATAGATACACCTTGTCTTTGATTCTGGCCCATTCGCTCCATTAGTTGAAAACGTGACGTCATCCAAGAAACCGGAAGTATATAATGTATCGCACTGCCATCAGAGGAGGGCCGAGCGACGGTCACAATTAGCATGTACAGAAAAATAGGTAAAATTTGGACATCTGGTTTTTGAGATATGCGAACGAACAGACAGACAGACAGACAGGCAGACATACAGACACGCTGATTGCAAGTTTTTGACTGCAATATTTCGCACCCCTGTCGGGAACAAATTAATTAAGACTGTAACATTTTGTACATAATAAAACAGTGAAGTGAACTTGGAGTTTAACTTTGCCCGACCACATAACGAGGCAGAACGAAAGCCGATGAAGGAGACTGACTCAGTAATGAACGACGTAGGGTACGACCCCTCCCCGTCTGAAAAGTTTAAAAAATTTTTTAACTGAATACCTTACAAATTCGCATTAAAAAGTCACGTTAGTTGCATACACAGGAGTGAGCGACGACATATGAATTCTGGAAACGGGATGAGGCCGCTTTCCAAAATTCTAATCACCGTAATACACGACATCGTTTGCAACAACAGACAAACAAATATGTCGGTCGTCCTTGTTGTCGGGCCGAAATGTACGCTGGCCGTGTCGCATGCTGCCTCCTGTTGAGTCACGGCATAGATGTAAAACAAACGTTCAAATAAAAATAAAAAACGTTAAAAAAACGAAAAAACGTGACAAAAATAAAAAAACGTTTGAAAACGTTGAATAAAAAACGTTACCTAGCCTATATTGGCCTGTGTTTAACTCCCAATGTCTAGGGCCTAACAGAACTGCATCGAACTACACAACAAAATTTTGCAGCTTTTTTCTTTTTCGTCGACATTTAGAAAACCAAAAAATGTCTGTTGAATGCAGTACTTCAGCATTTGTAGCCCACTGAATTCTACACTCCCGTAACTTACGGGAAAAATGAAAAATGTATTATATTATTACACTGTATTATTTCGTTGCAGTTCTTTCGCTTACTTACACGCCTATTTTCCAACGTTTTTTAAAATAAAAAACGTTGACAAAATAAAAAAACGTTAAAAAACGTAAAAGTGACCAAATTAAAAAAACGTAAAAACGTTTTTGACGGACGGACGCCAGACCGTTACATTACGCTTTCTGCTAGACGCGCGGCCAGCATAACAAACATCAACTTACTTCTCATCATCAGAGACGTGAGTTTCATGGCGAAAACTGTTTTTAAATTAGCTAAACTACATCAACGCTGAGAAAACAACAAAACATTAGAAAACCAGAAGATGCGCTTCGCCGCCCCAGTGTCTATGTGGATTCCTTCGCCACCTCGACGACCTGCTGTGACCTTGACCTTTGACCTCTGACTGACTTCCACAATCATCAGTAAGGACTACTGAATATTCCCCGTAAGTTTCATCGAGATTGCTCAAGCTGTTCGTGAGATATCGTAAGGAGATCTGTCCGGACGAATGAACAAACGAACACACGAACGCGGCGTACGGACAGCCCTAAAACACAATGCCTTCATCGACAGTGTCAGGTGGCCAAGGCTCAAAGAACAAAGAAGAAAAAGAACGCGAAAGACGCAAGAAGAACGTACTCGGAACTTGCGTCGTAGGAGCGACAAGTCAGTGACGTCATCAGCTCGTCGGCTGGCGGTTTTTCCATCTGGAGGCTTGAGCTGGAAATGTCCAACTGGAGGACACTTGAAGTCTTTCGAATAGCCGTATTCGCTATCTCGAGGTATGCCTCCGCCACCACGATACATGTCTGCACAGCAACACAGCATTTTCCTTCTGATCCACAGGCCTGCTTTTTGAAGTTGTCAAATGGTCTTCTACTAAGCCTACTACTACTACTACTATACTACCGCCACCGCTACCACTACCGGTGTTGCTATAGTATAGATATAACACAATATATTTACGTGCAGTACTAAAACAGAAAAAAATATGGAAAAACTAAGAAACGGGTTGTTCATAAAAAACGGTCCGGGTAATAGTCCGTACAGGCAGTCCGGAAGGAAGAAGTAAAGCTAAGGTGTGAAGGATCTGCGGTTGTTGTCGTTGTTGTCGTCGTTGACTGCAGTCAGATTAAGCCATCACAAAGTAACGTCTTGTCAGTTGTCAGTGCAAATGGTTTGCCCAGAAAAGTTGAGACAGTTGACAGAAGATATGACTCGGTGCAGTCGAAGATTTCTGTCCGTGATAATAGAGTACAAGTTCAGTCAAACTAGTGTTCAACAGTATGTTTTTGTCGTCGTTGGAGGATCTCTTGGATGACTATATGCCTGGAGGTGAAGACCTGAGCTGTGCCAGCAGCGATGTGGCATCCCTTCTCAAAACTACCTCATACCGATCTCTTGGTACGATACGATACGATACGGTATATTTACGTGCGCTCAAAAGCTGACGCGATGGCCAGGTTAATTTAGCGCATGGCACATAAACGAAAAATAAGAAAAACCTGCTAAAACGAAAACCGAGTAGCTCAGAATAAACGGTCCGGCAAAAGTCCGCGAATGCAGTTCGGAAGGAAGAAGTGAAATTACAGGGGTAGGTCCTAGGATTTGTGAAACAGGTAGGTTTTAAGCCGGGAGTGAAAGTGAGAGGGATGGATGAGCAGAGTGGTGAATCAAAAGAGGGAGAAGTGATAGGTGAAGGAATAGGTGAGTCAGAAGGTCTATACAGTAGTCAGCGTAGACAGCAGCCGTCCATACAATGGTGCTACTTCTAATGCTATAGGCCTACTACTGTTGTTACAATACTGATTACATATTCAAAGCATCCTAAGTTACTACAACAACAAGTACGTCAGTGGGGACTGACCTCTATCCACACATGCCGATCCTACGCGTGGCCAGCGCGCTGGACGAATGGGCCAGGGCATGCATAGGGCCACGCTGCGTAGCCCGCAGGCCAGCGCGGGACAGCTGGCCAGTGCGCGGGTCAGCGCGCGTGGCCCGCGCGCTGGCCGATTCGTCTGATTTTGGGCTTCTGGAGAGCAAAGTTCCCCAAAATGTGAGATTCCCTGCCCAGGACGCCGAAGAACCACCGTGCAAAATTTGACGCCCGCTAGTTTTATCCTCGGCGGAGAAATCCGTATCCGTACAAACAAGCACACACAAAAACAAACACACAAACAGTAAACGATATATCCATGTGTGGATAACAATAATGGAGCACATTTATTCACCAGAACGGTAGAGTAACAGACAGAGACAATTTATACAACAGACTAAAAACAGACACAAGCAATACTGTTGGTTTTAATTAAGAGCATAAAAACAATCAGTTCATCGCAAAGTTCTTATACACCGAACAGCGCAACATATAAATCGGAGTAACATCAAATCTATATGGAGATATACCAACTTTGGTACTCAAAAGGCGAAACTCATGTGATAGTGAGAATAGCTTAGCCATACGCCGAACCACATTATTGCATGAGTAAAAACACCGTTTAATAAAAACCAAGGTTAAGGAAGTCCGCAAGTGATGGAAGTCTAACCGGCCAAGACCACTTATACATGCACGTACAGAG
>Ga0209780_1003398_pt1 | contig 11850 bp, 9 predicted proteins | sample WorMetexBAHAMAS2_FD_187384 | JGI IMG/M metagenome (GOLD analysis project Ga0209780, IMG submission 187384) | Marine gutless worms symbiont microbial communities from Max Planck institute for Marine Microbiology, Germany - Inanidrilus exumae... | ecosystem: Host-associated > Annelida > Digestive... | reverse complement strand
ATCTGGCAGCGAATGATTCACAAAGTGAAAGCATTTTACACATAGCAGACGCAGTAGGAGCTATGAGAACAATATCATCGGCATAAGCCAAAGCACCAGAAATATTTAAACCAATATAACAACCGTAAATAAATTTTTACCTGCTTTTTTCATAACTTTTACAATTACAGCACTAGTCTATGCAGTAATTTAATTCCTCCAGCACATCTGGATCATCAGTGATTGTCGTATCCAAACATGATGGGGTCTGATTCTCACGAAATCGTGTAAACTTAGTAACATGCTGATGCCAAAAATTATCTAAAAAGTCAATTGAAGACACTCCCAGCCAGGGAATCAGCCAATCCTTCCACTGCTGACTTTTAAAAAATCGATGCTAGGCAAATTGAAGTCACTCATTACTACAGTACAACTGCCTGCATCTGCCAGCGTAGCTACTGAGCTAAACATTGACAGTAATGCCTCATCATTCTCGTTAGAACTCTCAGTACTGCAATAACAGACATCAACAATAAGTTTCATTCCTCGTAAACACAATCTGCATCAAACACAGTCATTAAAGCCACACGTGTCTATGTCCTGTGATAGTGCTGCTTCAAATTTTTCTGACACATACAACAGAACTCCACCACCTCTAGTTTCCCGATCTACTTGAAACAACTGAAAACCAGACGAACTCAGTTCAGCATCAGATATATCACAACTACCCCAATTCTCTGTCATACCTATTATGAATTGCTCACTCGAATACTCAGCTCATCCACTTTCCCTATATGACGCTATGTGCATTAGTATAAAAGCACCTAATGATAAAGTTTGTTTGCCACACAGGCACTACAGTACAATACAATACAAGGCTATAGGCCTACAGTTTTTCCTACAGTATATACAAAGAAGTTAAAAATTATAAACACATCATCTAGTCACATTAACAAAACACCAGTAGTATTAAAATTAGTAAAAGAAAAATTATCTAACAGAATTTACAGTACACTGACCAATAATCACATTATACTTATGTGTCAGCAGTGTAAACTTCCTTGACCTACTAAAGTTATTGTAACATGCTTGCATCACAGCATTTGTTAAACTGTTAATCCTGCACTAGAAAACCAGCTTTCATTCGTCATATATATGCGTAAAATCCAACCAACCACATAACACCTGCAAATTTTTCAATATGCCCTATTCCACAGACATTTAGTTAAGTTAACTGCTGTTTAGTATAACTCAATACTTCGGATGCATAACTCAGCAGTGGTAAACAAAACGTTTCCAGCAAGAACAGCATTGTCACTTCAGAAGCAAATTTAACAGACTGTATATCGCATTGCAGCAGCATAAAATTTACGCATTGCAACTTCACTATCAAGGCGTGCTGTAGAGGATGTATGAGAGCAGTGACCAGAGAACCAGTTCTCAAATATCTGTCAACCAGTTTTTCTAACCTTTTTAGTAGAAAGGATGTTAGACTTATGGTCCGATAGGATTTGGCTATAGTATAGTCCATTTTGCCTGGTTTAGGCACGAAAGAAGCTCTAGATACACACCATATTTGAGGTATGTACCCAAAGCTATAGATGCTGTATATAACACCATATCTCATGAATTACCTTATCAATCTTGATGAAACTTACATGGATTAACCAATAGCCCATATTTGTCACCTGATTATATTTTGGAGGTCAAACGGCAGAGGTCAAGGTCACACGTTGGTTTAAGTGTTTGGTTGCAAAGGCATCCATGTTGATGCTGAAAAAAATTACTGAAGTCTGATGTGAATGTATTATTGGTGACTGGCATATTTTTTGCTGAAGTAATACCATATCAATGTCAGTTGTTGTTGTAGGTTGCTGAAAGTCATTTGAAGTCTTAATTTGGCCACAATGAATGCTGAGATATCAGAAGTAATCAAATTTGTTGATTCAAACATTGGCGTGTATGTGGTTGAGAAATTTCGCCATTTTCGAGAGAATGGTCTCTTTCTAGATGTGACAATAAACGTGAGTAGCTTATATACTTCATTGTTTTTCAGTCTAGTCAATAAATTTCTCATGTGCACTTTCACTCATTATGCATGTAAGGTACCAGCATACAGTGCCACACCAGCATCGGAAGAACTATAAGCACTGTATCGATTGGTACTATTTCTAGTGATCTTGAGTCAAACCTAACTACCCCAAACCACCCCATTTCCATCTTTTGTATCACCTTTCATATTTCCGAAATGGGTGGAGACAGAGACTTCAAATTTGGCAGTTAAGTTTATAGTAGCAAGTGCCAGCCAATGGGTTGCAAATCGGCCCTGAAAGGGGCGTGGTCAGGTCACATGGCGTGGCCCATTTATATTTTTTGCGGCCCAATTCATATCTCTGAAATGGCTGAAGCTAGAGTTGTGCACAGACAGGCCTATGGTGTGCTGTTCCCTGCTATACTTCATCTTGTAGGGCAAAAACCAATGAAAAGCTGTAGATTTGACCCAATTTTGGGAGCTTTGTACTGCCCCACCTTCGCCGATCATGGCCATATTTGGCATGTGAGTGAACCTATGGTGTGGTCTTCCAGGCCATATTTTAGCTTGATCAATATATATCATCGCCCGAGTGGGACAAAACAGCAAATTTGACGAAACTTTGAATTTTTGGCTCCTGTACACTTTTCCTTCAGGTATTGTGGCCAAATTTGGCATGCTAGAATGAACGTATGGTGTGTTCTTCCATGACGAATTTCATTTTGAGTGTTGAACACTGTCACCCCTGCAGGCCGAAAAAAGAAAGTTTGACGAAATGTTGAACTTTGTGGCTCCACTACCTGTCCCCTTACACCACCCAGGATCAGATTTGGCATACTAGAATGAAGCCATGGTATTTCACTTTAATCAATATGTACTCTTGCTTATGAGGCCAATAACTTGCAAATTTGACCAAATTTTGGGCCCCCGTACAGGCTCTGGGGCGGTAATGTGCCCGGATTCATTTGTTGCTTTTGGCACTATGTAATTTGAAGTCGATTGATTTATTTCATTTTGATGTTTTATGTTGTCCTTATACAAGTTGTAACAAGGTGTTGCCCTCGACGGGACGTAACACTACTGGCCCGCCGCGTGCTGCTTCCTGGTGAGTTACGTTTCGCCATGGAGTATTACAGACGATGACAGACGCCAGCGACCGTTACTAGTCTGGCTCCCCTACACTTTGTGTAGTCGGGCCAGTAATTATTAATATTATAAACGAGTATGATTAAAGTGTCATAAAATCCTAGGACTGCAAGGACACTTTACAACAGAAAGGACGCGTTCTGAGTCAAGCATACAGAATAACGACAGGAGAATCGTCACGCACAGTCCGAGCCAAAACATCGGAGAAAGAGTTCTGTTTTGAGGCGCTGCCTGAAAACTGTCAATGACGTCGACGAGGTGACGCTGGACGGCAGGCTGTTCCATACGCACGAGGCCGCGGCCGGAAATGCGCGGTTGCCAATAGTGGAATGGCGCATCGGCGGTACGATGAGGGTCGACGTTGACGCTGACCTCACCGCCGTCGCGAGTCTACGTCCGCCACTCTGCAGAATTCATTGGCAAGATATGGCGGAACCGTCGAATGGAGACAACGGTACGTGAGCACCGCCAGCTTGAAATCAATCCGTTGTGGCACTCGCAGCCAGTGCAGGTCACGGAGCAGTGGACTGAGGGACTCATGCTTTCTGGTTGAGAACACCAGTCGAGCAGTAGCGTTCAGCATGGACTGTAGTCGACTAAGTTGATTGTCCGGCAAGCGTCGCATTGCCGTAGTCAAGCCGAGGCGTGACGAGTGATACGACGAGCGACTGCAGAACTGGGCGTGTCAGTGATCGGCGAATGCTACCTATCTGGCGGAGGACAGCGAAACAGTTGGACACGGTCCTGGAAACGTGCGTCCTCATGGAGACGTCGGCGTCCAGGTAGATCCAAAGATCTCGGACCGAGGATGCCGGCTGAATAAAGTCAGAGCATACTCGGACCGCCGTTTGTGGGATCTGATGCTGACGTCTGCTGGACGCACACCATAGGTCCTCGGTCTTACTGGCATTCAGCTGGAGCCGGTTACTCCACATCCACAATGCCACTTCATCGACACACGCAGATACCCGCTCCTGTAGCTGTGATGCCGCTGATTGATGGCAGGAGCCGTATATCTGCACGTCGTCAGCATACAGATGTGGGCAGAGTTGATATGTTTCGACCAACTGCAGCAAGTCCGCCGTATACAGCACAAACAGGATCGGTCCGAGGACCGACCCCTGTGGAACTCCACACAACAGAAAGGTGACACGGAAGAAGCTGTACCACGACGGACATACTGTGTGCGACCGTCGAGGTATGACTGAAACCAGCCCAGCACATGGCCGCGTAAACCGTATGACTCCTCCAGCCGTCGCAACAATGTCGCATGGTCGACAGTATCGAACGCTGCCTACAAGTCGAGCAGTGTCAGCACGGCGAGATCGCCATTATCAAGTGCCCGAAGGATGTCGGCAAGCACCTTGAGAACCGTTGTCTCCGTCGAATGATATGCCCGGTATGCCGACTGTGGATCAGGAAGCAGCCTCGCTGCGCTGTGGTGCTCCAGAAGCTGATGAGCGACTAGACGCTTGAGCAGCTTTGAAAGAGGATGACCATGGTAATTATGAACACAGAAGTCCTGGCAGGATCGATTTTCAGTTTGCCTGTTATTTTCAAGTGTAAAGCACTGTCTGTGACGCCATTATATGTTCTTCATAGTTGTATTTAGGCTGACAGAAGCCCTATATATAGTGTGGTGCAGAAAAGTTTGGCCATCGGTCACTGTGAGTGAAAAAAAAGTTGCTATGATACTCACGCATGTAATGTGTTAAATGCTGACAGACTTTTACTGCACGATGCTATAGATGTTAGCACAGTATATGCTGTCATCATGTGTCTTTCCGTCCGTCTGTCTGTCACACACCGGTAGTATAACAAAAGTCTAAACCTAGAATCACGCACACAATGCTGTACGATAGCCCAGAGAGACTCTAGTTTGCTAATGCCAAAGATCTCGACAAAATTCCAGTGGGGTCATTCTCAATTGGGGGCGCCAAACAGAGGCTGGGTAGGTTATAGTTGGCGATGTTTGACCATTGTCTTGCTATATCTCAAAAATGGTACAAAATAGGGACAGTTACTATGTAACGCTAATAGGAACTTGTATGCACGCTGTCAAATAGCGCTATTTTCAGTGACCTTGCATGACCCCTAACAACCCAAGCTATCCCATTGTCGATATTATGTATCACCTTTCATATCTTCATAGTGAGTGGAAATAGAAACTTCAAGTTTGGTTGATAGGTTAATCATAACAAGTGCTAGCCCAAGGATGACAAACCATCCCCAAATGGGGTGTTGTCAGGTCACGTGAACCATTTAAATTTTGGTGGGCGCCAACCATATCTCTGGAATGGCTGGAGTTACAGTGGTCAAGTTTTTTTACGCTGGTAGGCTATGTTGAGTCACAGCCTAATCACTAATCACCCTTAAAAGGGACGTGGGTAGGGTCACGTGAAATACTTTAACTTTAGTGACTCCGTATGATATCTCCAGAACGGCTAAAGCTAGAACCGTCAAATTTTGCACGCAGGTAGACTCTATGACATCCTAGCCTATCGATGACAAACCACCCCTAAAAGGGGCGTGGTCAGGGTCACGAACCATTTTCATTCTCGATGCCTGCAATATATCTCCGGACAGCTGAAGCAGGAGTTGCCAAATTTTGTGTGCAGGTAGAATATATCAAGTGTTAGCCTTGGGATGACAGACTACCCCCTAGTAGGCGTGGTCATGGTCTCGTGACCCATTTAAAAAAATTTGCTCCAATCATATCTTTGGAATTGGTGAATCTAGGCACTTCAAATGTAGGTAAGCAGGAGTTGCCAAATTTTGTGTGCAGGTAGAATATATCAAGTATTAGCCTTGGGATGACAGACTACCCCCTAGTAGGCGTGGTCATGGTCTCGTGACCCATTTAAAAAATTTGCTCCAATCATATCTTTGGAATTGGTGAATCTAGGCACTTCAAATGTAGTGTGTTGATTGATACTGAGGAGTACTAGTGCATGCGTGATATATGTTTCCCAAAAGGGATGTGTTCAGACTCGCATCATCTCTTTAAATTTTGTGAAATAAGTGATAATATCTGAGAAACGGTCCATGATGGATAGTTGCAATGGAAGTCTAATAGGAAATCGTATGTGGCCTATGGAATGGCTCCATTGCCAATACCCTTGAATAACCTTGAAGGTCGCTTTTGCTGTTTGAAACCTTTGTAACTCCCATACCTCGTGAAACGTAGCATGGACTTACTAACACAGCATGTCATGTGGTCCCTCTGTAATAGCTGAGCTTCTTGTTGGAATTCCTTCACTGTCAGACTAAGCTGTAAATTTGTAACAAAGAAGTTGTCATTAAAGAGCCCACCACACCTAAAACGTGTTGCTCACTACCTTGTTAAATATTTGGCCACCATATTGAAACAGTGGCCAGTGGCCCTTTTTGTGCCAAACGTAAGGATACGAGTTTGTTTTGAACCACAAACAGACCATGGACCATGACCATTTTACAGAATTTGTCTAGACTGCATTGGACTTATGAAGCAGATTGGATTACAGATGAAGTTTGATGGGAAAGAGTTTGCTTAATGTAGAACTTGCTAATTTCAAGTTAGATCATTCTTCAAGTTGAGCGTGCATTGTGTTTCAGGCTGGCAAGCATAAGATTCATGCTCACCGTGCCTTTCTTGCAGCATTTTCAGATTATTTTTCTGCGTTGCTTGGTGGTGGAATGAGCGAATCGGTACAGAATGAGGTGACACTGCATGGAGTTGATGGCAACTCGGTCGCCTGCATTATTGACTTTGCCTATTCTGGGAGTATCACAATAAGTCGAGACACAGTGGAGCCGTTGCTGGAGACGGCAAACTATCTTGGAGTACAGCCATTAATATGTGCATGCTGTACATATCTTGCTGACAGGCTGGATGTTCTGAATGCTCTGCTAGTTCTGAAAACAGCCGACGTTTTTGGTCTACAGTCACTTCTCACCAAGGTAAAATAATTCTTTGCCAGTCAGGTTACATCGTCGCGATACATTTTCTTTTTTTAACAGTGACAATGAGCATTTCTGTTGCCTGACAGATGGCACACTATAGTTCGTTTTGTCTGTGTTACTGACTGGTGAAGTATTGACAGTGACACTTGAATGTCATAAAATGCATAATTGTGATGATCAACTTTTCCGAGCTTTGAATGTGTTGTTGCATTATGAATAGTGAACTGTTTGAATCAGAATTTAACTTATATTGTTTGTATGGGTGATTTTAGCAGCAGTTATGATAATAACAGATAGTGTTGATGACAACAAGTCGAAGTAATACTGTGTAAGTATGAGTATGCCCATATGCCCAAGAATTATTTGGGATCCATACTAGATGGGTCTCGTACAGTTATTAGAAAGAAAGAACTGGCAGACTAACAGATGAAATCAAAGTATGACTAGACTTTGACTAGAGTTACGTTTGGTTAACATATTATAGTAGGCAGCAGCAATTGTTTTGTGGTTACGTTATGGGTCAACCTTTGTTACCCAGCACCCCCAAATAAGAGGAGGATTTTGTTGGAGCAGTTTACTGGCTGCGTGCCTTTTGGTGACGCAACTAGCACACTGGATTATGGAGATGATGCTAGACCTCTCAACAATGTTGTCTACAAGGCTGCATACAGGCAAAAAACATAACCAGTTGAGATAGAGACTGGAATTCCATGAAAGTCTTTGGTGTTAGCAAAAACTAGGGAATCCTGGGCTACCATAAATTTTGATTGCTTGACAGCAGATTCAGCTATTTTTACTGCACAATGTTGTGCTAGCATGGTATATATGCTATGGCCCTGTCAGTCTGTTTATCCATCCGTTTGTCTGTTATAAGCTAGTGTTCTGTAAAAATGGCTAAACATTATCATATGCAAGTGGCGCCACATGGTAGCCCAGAGTTTTATGATTCGACACATCTTGATGAAATTCCATTGGAGTCACCCCCAGTTGGGGTGCCATATACACGAAATAGGAACAATTTGCAAGTTTCAACAAGGAACTCAAATTATGGTACCCTTATCATATTTTTGGAATGCTGAAGTTTAGACGAACCAAACCTAAGCAGGTTTATTACCTTCGGACAAAGTTGGTTCAGCATGCTCCTGTCTTGGCACTACAAGGCCTAAAGTTGGGTCAGCATTGGCTTCTTTGGCGCTATGGCTGCCACATCTATGATGATGACAAAATTATTTAGATATAATAAGTGTATGACTGTACATGCGTGTAAAATGTTCTTATTTTTGTGTTAGGTACGTTGTTATGTAGCACGACATTTCAAGCAACTGTGTGAAACTGAAGAGTTTATGAGACTTCCGCCTTTACTTCTTCTTCAAGTCATTGCTCATGATTGCCTTGTGTTCAGTGAGAATGGATTTTTAATTGACAATTCAGAGCTGGAGAAAGAGATTTTGTTTGCTGTTTTACGATATTTTGAGCACAACCAAGACTCAGTCGATTATTTGACTAAGTTCTTATCTGAAGGCGTTCGCTTGCCATTGATTTCTCATGGTGAATTGAAATCACTGAAAAACAATCCACTGATTACAAGTAGCTCTGCAAATCAGGAAGTTGTGAAGAAGGCAAAGAAGTGGTCTGCTAAATCGAAACCTGCATCGTGGGCAGCTCATCGAGTTCTTACTGGTTTGTTTGCTTACTATGTGTTGTGTTTTTGCTGTTTACAAAATGTAAATAAATCTGTACACTGTACAGTGTGCAAATGTTCTTTGTCCCGTCAAGGCTGAAGTTAACTGTGTGTTAATGACTACACCAGAGAAGGCTAGTTCTCATTGCAGCTAGATTTGGTAGAGAGAGATGAAAATGAAGGTGAACTGGGAGAAATGAAGAAATACCAAACTTTGCCAATGCGTTAATGGCAAAAGTTAACTGATATTGTTGACTGCTGTTAGGACAACAGAAACCATTCCATGGTTAAACTGCTGTACATTCTGTTGTCATTATGCATGTCAGTAATACACATCAGTTACTAAGGAATTAGTTTTTACGTCATTTTGTAGGACTGAAGTTTATCAACAGTAAACGTCTAGCTGACACCAGTGAAGTTCGCAGAACAGGTCCAGCATTTGATGATGGAACACTAGCTGCTGCAGAGAAGTGCATGTTTATTACTGGCATGGTTATCTATGTACGTAGATGGGATGACCGACCTGTTATTGGAGGTATTGACTGTTGTCTGTAGTACATCATTCCTAAAGTTGATTTAATAGAAGTGCTTTATGCCTTTATGTATACAACTAACATCTATAATACTAAGTTATCAAATGTAATGCTGGGATGGGCTTATGATTGGGTGGAGTCATGGTGACAGCTACAAACAGTTGTACAGTAGTTGACGAAATTTCCTCTGACATAGTACGTCCATTTAGTCCCTCTGACAGCTAAGTTTCTTGTTGAAATTGACCCTAGAGGGGTGTTTTTTGCTTGATACTTTTGAAATTTTCAGTGTTTATGGGAATTTTAATAGTAATATTGCTTGATTATCTGCATATTAGTAATTATAATTGCTGTCATTATCTCAGTCACTTTGTTATTTTGCAGTTTGAAGACGATGTATGTGACACCATTGAGTTGCCATTAGTAAGGCTGTAAATCTTTCGCCACCGTCGCAGGATTTGCAAAAGTTACAGATTTGAGCTATTATCACGAATTCTTGCATTTTCCAACGCGAATTTGACTCATTTTATCTGTTAATGTTACAAAAACGTACATTTACTGTCTTTTGTAGCGTTACTGACGAAATATGACGTCATAGAGCATAACAACTCGTGTTGAATCACTGACATGATTTGATATAAATGACTATAGTGACTAACTCACTAGTCGTTTGAATTGTCCAGTTAATGTTGTTCGTTACTGAAAGCAAAAACAGCACTTTTACTTTTGCCCCCAAAGGCTGTATTTAATGTGTTTGTGTTGCTATGACTGCGACCTCGAATTCATCATGAATGTTGCGTTTTCCACCATACGATACGATACAGTAGATTGACATGCGCTCAAAAGCTGACGAGATGGCCAGCTTAATCTAGCGCATGGCCCAGAAACGAAAAATAAGGAAAAAATAAAATAAAAAACCGAGTAGCTCAGAAGAAACGGTCCAGGCAAAAGTCCGTGGAGGCAGTCTGGGAGTTCTGCTGCGACTAGACGATTTTATCCAGTTTTGGCCGCGAAAAATTTACAGCCTTAGCCGTCAGCAAAGGAACGAGGGCAGTAAAACTTTGCTCCAACCAAATCCTGCAGTTCTTAATTGTGGGTGTTGGCTAACACAAGCTGACCTGCAGAATGGCTGTAGAACGGTTGTGTGCGAATGTTCATACGTGTTTCATTGTTATTTAATTAATGTTACATGTATATAAATATTAATTTGTTTTACTATTTTGTTTTTTTTTACTTAATTGAGTTCATTCTTTTATTTTATTATTCATTTTATCCTGTAATTATAGCAAAACAAAATGGAAAAGCTTGTATGTTTCACGTAAATGTCTGTGGTTACAACCAAAAAACATCAACATGTGTTTGCTTGTTTATGGATTTCATTGGAAGTACAGCAGTGTTCTATTCCACGCCGGTCTCTGTCTCTGGCTGTTTTTTGACGCTAGTAACCACGATACACGCGCTGATTTACTAGCACTAGTCGACCGGCGCGGGTTTCTAGCACCAGAAACCAGCTTGTGTAACATGGGTTTTAGCCTTGTACACTGTGGGGCATAAAAACACACCAAAATGTGTTTCGCCATAACTTTCGTAAAACTCGACGGATATGTGCATTGTGCATACGAAAATTATGGCGAAACACATTTTGATGTTTTTTATGCCCCACAGTGTAGTATTTATATACAGTGGAGTCCGTGTGCATGTTTGTGTGATGCTAGGTCTAAAGGTGACGTACAGCACGGGTCACGTTGTGAAGCATGGCAACATACCAGTACTGGCTAGAGTTGATCCTCGAAGAGAAATACACGAGTTCAGTCTTGAACCCCCAGAACGAATTGTTAGTGCCACAGTGCGGGCAGGTTGGATGATTGACCAGTTAACATTTACTACTAGTCAGCAGCGGGTCATCGGACCATTCGGTGGTCCTGGAGGTAGTGAGTATAAGTTTAGTGTTCCAGATCATCCGTCAGCATATCTTGCTTACTTGAAAGGATGTGTTGATAGAACACCGGAGGACACTGCTGTTCGTCACTTGGTATTTGTCTGGGCTTACTTTCATAGCAGCTGTGTGTAACTTGCAGATCACAAAACAATGAGGTGGGTGAGTGATTTTCCATGGTCAGAGACAGTGTTTTAAGTTCCCTTCAGTGGTTTTACACCATTAGTTGAGCAAAAGGAAGGGCATCAATTATATTAAAACTGAAAATATGCTCAAATTATCCCTAACGGTTCTCTTTGACAACCTGTCAAACAAAAACTGAATGTATGTGATATAATATTTTCCCTGTGATTGTCACTATATGCTTTCTTTACTTTTTTATGCTATGTGTAAATCTAAGAAATTACCAATGCCAGTACTTCCCTGGCAAAACTTTTTATTACCTCCCCACCAAAGGTGATGGGGGTTATGTTTTAGCCTGTGTCAGTAGATATATAGGTGTGTGTGTGTGTAACGATAAAGTGTTGAAGTTGTTTGGCCGTCGCGTAGGCCTATGTGTTGAGTGGTCCGATGTGAACGGTGTGCAAGTCTGTTGTAAATGACA
>Ga0209780_1003397_pt1 | contig 11851 bp, 9 predicted proteins | sample WorMetexBAHAMAS2_FD_187384 | JGI IMG/M metagenome (GOLD analysis project Ga0209780, IMG submission 187384) | Marine gutless worms symbiont microbial communities from Max Planck institute for Marine Microbiology, Germany - Inanidrilus exumae... | ecosystem: Host-associated > Annelida > Digestive... | reverse complement strand
GGTGAACCGGTAGCCAGTGTAAATGTTCGAGTAGTGGATGAGCATGCGTCCGTCGCGGTGCTTGGAGGACGATCCGTGCTGCAGTGTTCTGCACGCGCTGCAGCTTCTGAATGCTGCCTGTTGGAGTCATAGCCTGTTGTTTTAGTCATAGAATCTGCCAAGCTAATCATTCGCTTGACACAGTGCTGTGTTTTGTTGTTGATGACAGATGCATTTACAAATGGGAATATATATTCAAGAGAATCCATATGTCCGAGTGGTGCTATGCTGCAGCGACCAAATATCAGACGATGAAGTGTTGTCGAAACGGCACTATGTGTAATAAGCATCTGAAACCAACATTTCCTGGTAAGCTTGAAGTATGCTGAATTATGCTATCATAAATTTACTAGTGTACATTAGCAAATATTTGTACTGCACCGCCTAATAGTAGACTGAGGGCACATCACAAAGCAGATAAGTCTGTTTGTTTTTGGTACCTGAATGTAAGTAATCTTGTTGTAATCTTACAGTCAGGATGTCGTAGGAGGCGACTAAACTGGCTTTAGTTTTTTGGGTTTATTTTATGTTTTGATATATTTTGTTACGGATGCACGTTAGCTTTTGTTGTGTTTGTTTCAGTTTTTCAGTACTAAGCCAAGTGATTGGCTGGGAAGAACGTCCCCGAAATGACCTATAAGACCACAACTCAATCAATTAATAAGATACTGGTGTCAGAGACACCATGTAGACGTAATGGTTTATCTTCTGTCAGGAGTCGGTGGTAGATAAATAAATGAGTGATTCACCAGGGACCACATCTGGCCACAAATTTTGCAGTCACTCCACAGATAAATGGGGCAGCTGGCTAGACAAGGTCCACCTCGGAAATGTTCTAGTTTTATACAACCAAAACAACGCAGTTGTTTGTTGACGTTTCGATCTCAGATCACAGTTCAAAATGTCAATAAACAAGTATGTTTTTTTGGGTGTATAAAGTCTCTAGTTAGTAGTTACCCACGCTGGCATAGCCGCTGGCGTGGGTAGGGCGTTCAGTCGCATCTGTCTGTCTGTTTGTCCTCGCTGTAACAGGGAAAGGGCTTGAGCTGTCAACACCAAACTTGATACACGTATACTCTATAGCTGTTGCTTGTCATGCATTGACCTAGAAGTCAAAAGGTCAAGTCACACGGTTGTGAAAACCATCCAGGTCGCACAGTTGCTAGTGACGATGTCTTGTATTGCGTAAGCCAATACGCCGCTGTGTTACCTGCAGCCGTTGCCGTCGTGGGTCTGCATGTCAATACGACTGCCTATGTTTTCTAGTTTATACTAGATTGTCATCCTGATGAAACTTTTTACAAAGATACCCCATAGTCCCTCAAGGACCGTAGCAGCTGGTGTCAATCTCCAGTTTACTAGGCAGATATCTCATATATGACTGATGTTTGTTAGAAACCCAGAAGTGGGCTGTCATTACTTTCTGTCAGGCCCGCGGTTACCTTCCCAGCTTCAGGCCATCACCGTTTGTGGTCGGTACTGATTTATACTGCTTGGTGAACAGAGGCAAGTGTGTGAACGTCTTGCCCAGGGTCGCTGTGTGACGGCGGAACGGCCGGGATTTAAACCAGCGTGCACCTTATCTGTTACACAGGGTGCCATGTGTGTGTGTGCTGACTGCTGTGTACATTCTAATTGTAGATGCGGCACATACGGAGACATTCAGTGCATCTCACTTGGTTCTCGTAGCTGTCACTTCCTCTCTTTTTATCATCCTGCTGTTACTTGGCACGTTGTACTTAATCAAACGAGGCTGTCGCAAGATGTCGGTCAAAAGTAGCCTAATGGCCGTGATTTCAGTACCACCAGCGTCGCCGATCCTCGATGTTTCCTCAGATCTCCGTGAGATTTCATCCGGATACTCAGGATCTGGGTCAGGTGTGTCGTCATACTTTTTCCTAAATTAGTATAATTTAACTTAACATGTAGCTAAGATGCGGGAAAAACTGAGCTAGTAAAATTTTTATTGTTGTTGGTCACGTAGATGAGCTCTGTGGAAGTAGAATGTCCTCAGTTCTCGACGGAAACAGTTCAGTGTTGCGGATAGAGGTCGAAAGTCTGGTCCAGATGAGTGGTACATAGATGGCAAATCTTCTTCAGCCTTACTACTACTACTACTACTACTACTACAAATATCAAGATTTAGGTGACGCCAGTCACAAAAATTGCGGGGCACCTTACAAAAGTTAACAAATTAAAAATACGTGTTCAAGTTCAGCTCGCGACAGGCCGTAGGGACAGTGATGATAGACTTTCGTCAGCCGAATGAGTGACGGAAAAGATAAGTCTTGGTTTGGAGCCGGAATGTTGTCAGAGAGGAGGCGGTCCTGGTCTGTGCTGGCAGACAGTTCCATGCCCGCGCTGCCGCCACAGGAAACGCGCGGTCGCCAAGAGTTGCCCGACGAGTTGACGGCACCAGCAGCGTCAACAGAACGAAGACGACGAGCGACGACATCTGATGTCGGCCGCAGGCTGTCTGACAGATACGCTGGTGCTGTGCCATGCACACAGTGATATGCCAGAACACACAACCAGAACTGGACGCGCTCCGGGACGCATAACCAGTGTAGTTCCTGAAACAATGGAGTAGTGTGTTCTGACGTCCGGCGTGAGTAGACGCGTGAGTGAATGCCTTGGTATTTGTTTGCAGTACCATAGGTGTGGGTAAGTTGCCCAGTTGAAGAGAAATTGTTAATTGTAACAGCCACGGTAAGTAAGTAAACAGTGTATAGCAGTTTAGCATCAACTTAGCTCTTGCTCTTCACCGCTACGGGAAACTCACATGCCATACAGGATCACACAGTGTTGCCTGCCACCCGACAGAGGTGAGAATCCCGCCTTTACCCGCAGCCGAAGCAGGTACTCGATTTAGCGACCCCGGATGGATGCAAGGCTGAGTTGACCTATGTTACATGAAAGCCGACCGGCCGGGAATTGGACCTCCGACCTGTAAATTGCAAGTCCAACGCCCTACCGCTGAGCCACCATGCAATGGTATGCGATTGTAGCCGATTAGTGATCATGTTTGATGTGTGTCAGGCTGTCCGTTGCTGGTGCAGCGATCGATCGCTCGCCAGATCCAGAAGGAGGTGTTGATTGGTCAGGGACGCTACGGTGAAGTGTGGCACGGAAAGTGGAGAGAAGAGGATGTCGCCGTCAAGATCTTCCACTCACGCGAGGAATGTTCATGGTACCGCGAAGTGGAGATCTATCAAACGACGATGCTGCGACATGAAAACATACTCGGCTTCATTGCGGCCGATAATAAAGGTGACCAGTTAATTGGTTGTTGTTGTTAAAGAACCAAGTATCACCAGCAATAGCATTGGGTCACTCTATCTTTCACTAGAACCAAAGTATAAAACCTTAGTCTAAGACCAAACGTCCGGTTTAAGACCTAATTAATGCAAAAACGTGAAGTGACGCTAAACCTTGGTCTGAGACCAAAGTCTGAAACCAAACTTAATCTGAGCAATCTGGTCTCAAACCAAACCGTCCTAATGCATTTAGATAGGCAATTATCACTAATCGTTTAGAGTTAAGACCTTAGTCTGCAACCAAATCACTTTATCTTTCGCTTAATCTGAACTCGGTCTAAAACCAGGTTTTAGCCGTTCAGATTAAGCTTTGGTCTAAGGTTTTATACTTTGGTTTTAGTGATAGATAAAGTGACCCATTGTTAGCCAAGTGAAGCTGCTGTTGACCATACTCTAGCTAGCACTGGTGGCGGTTTGGCGTAGTGGTAACGCGTTGGTCTCGGTCAACGAGGTTTACCTACGCTGAGCCTGGTCAGTACTGGGATGCTATACAAATCAACGTATACTTTACTTACTGATAATGTGGAACATCTTTTGTTCTTTACCACATGGGCACTTGTCAGTCATTGCAGAATGCTACGTTTTGTGGGAGCATGTGTGGATGATCTTATATGGAAGCGGTTTATTATTGAACAGTGACGTTGTGGTTCTTATTGCGTGATTGTTCGTTATTGTGGGCAGGGGTAGGGTTCAGCCTACTCTGGACCCCAGCGCTGAGACTCTATGTTGGTCCAGTGCACTAGCCCAGGGAGAGGAGGAGAATTGGTAGGTGTGTGCAGTGTGTGTGCACGACGTGTAGGATGAAGGAGGGCTTGAGTCGGAGTGAACAGCTTGTTGGGTATTTCTAAAGCGCGCCCCCTCTAGGCGTGGCCTGCTGTCTGGTTAAGCCCGGACTGGCACTTATTCAGCGGCAGCCACCTGACTGACACTTATTTAACACCACCCAGAGGACTTTGCCACATCTATCTGCTTCGGCTCACGTTGGCGTGGCTAACACCTTGATGCTGCTAATCAGGGCGTCAGCAATGGTCACAGTTTATAGAGGACACCGTCGAACCCTCTTACTTGCCCGGGTTAACTCCCTGTTCATCATGCACACAGGAATTATTAGAATTAATTCTTTGGTAGGTGGGCGCGTATCCCGGCCACTGAGTGCGTCATGCTCTACTGCACATGGCGCCCGAGTGCTTTAAGCACTGGGCCACATGGGCAGGTCTGAATGCGGGATCATCCACTAGGAAAGACTTATTCACCGAAGCCGACTCCCAGTCATCTTGCTGGTGACTGAGGATGGTAAAATGGTAATGGTAAAAGTAGATTTGTATAGCACATTGTCACAAAGTCTCTAATGCGCCGAGGATGTGGGTGATGATGGCAGACAATTGCTTAATTGGTTACTGAAACCAATAAACAAAAATGTGGCCGGATTATACCTCAGCCACTGGCGGTGGCAGGTACACCGTTTTTCTGCTTGTTTGTTTACGAACAGGATGACTCAAAAAAATTATGGGTGGACTTTTGTGAAATTGGGCAATAGGCAGACTTTGGGCCAGAGACAGGTTAATTAAATTTTGTCAGCTTGTGGGTAAGGTTAACACACCTACTGCTCGCTGGTAATGCTGTGTGGCACGGTGGAGGTACGCACTCCACTGAGGGCCCTCTGGTTTACATCTTGATCCAGTAGGAATGAGAATTATGGCTATTAGTAAGCGTCTGAGTAAAACGTTCGTGTGCAGACGTCGGTTTGTGGATGGAGCTGTGGTTGGTGACGGAGTACCATCCTCCCGGTAGTCTGTTTGACTGCCTCAACAGGGCGACGGTCACCGTTGACGCCATGATGCAGATGAGTCTTTCCATCGTCAGTGGTCTTGTGCATCTACACATGGACATTCCCGGCACTCAGGGTACTCTCTCAGTGTACTACCCAAACTAGAAGAAGCCAGCACTCACAAGAGTGCAAAGACCCACACTGGCACTATTTGTCTCCCCGCAAAAGCGAGGGAGTATGTTTTTACCGGCGTTGGTTTGTGCGTCTGTCTGTGACCACGACGGATTTGTACCAAATTTTATGGGAAGGTTCATAGGGGGGAAAGGAAGACCAAGTTGTGTTTTGTTACGATCGGTAGAGTGATGTGAAAGTAACGGTCAAAAAACTCCGTAAACCGGCGATTGTTTACATTTTCTACTTCTTCGAACGATTATACCTGAGACACTGAATCATACCTTATCTGAAACTCGGAACTTGAACTGGAGTTCCAAGAATTTAGTAGGTTTGGCATGTGTTGCCAAGTGTTGGCGACAAACGTTCACGGGGAGTTGTATTCTCTCAGAGTACTTTCCATCTAGTTGTGACTTGTGATCCTGACCTTTGACCTTTTGACCTTAAAATAAATGGGTTTCCAGGACTTGCGTTGGAACATTTGTTATTCAAGTTTGGTGATCGTAGCTGCATCGGCTTTTGAGATATCGTGCGGATAAACAGACTGACAGTGGTAGAAACCCTACTCCCGCAACTGCCGTTGATGCTGTAATCAGCAGCAGATTATAATACATTAACTTCAGTCGGTTACTAACCAGTTGGTGGAGTTGGAAGCTAACATTTTCACTGGTTATCGCTTTCTTTAAATGTTTGACGAATGTTGTAATTTTTGGAAATAAAGCAGTTTTGTTGGAGTGATAAGCACATTACAAGCCATTTGTGTATATGCACAATATGATAGTACTACGACATTCATTTGGTGGCCTTCTTCCAGTGCAGCCTGGGTAAGCCGGCAGCAGACAGGTAAATCGTTCTGTATGTTAATGAAGCAAGTGATAATGGGTTAACAATGGCATTAGCTGGACTATATGCAAATGAGAGCATACGAAGCACTAGCATAGCGCCTACGTGACAAGCTTAGGCTGTAAGGACTGCTGCGCGAACACAAATTTACGTACGCAGTCCGCCTGTGCCCCAATGGGAGTATAAGCACCCTTTACCTTTTACATACGTGTCGAGTGATGTCAGACGGATGTGATTTGTTCTAGGCAAAGCGGGCATTGCTCATCGTGATCTCAAAAGCAAAAACATTCTAGTGAAGTCCAGCGGCGTCTGCTGTATCGCTGATCTAGGTGAGTTCAGCATGTCGACTGAAACAGTTTGCAAAAAGTAAGTCTGCCGTCCCTGCACTCAGACCACCTGAGATTGGCTGAAACTCATGGCAGCTGACGCATGCTAGTTTCTAGCTGGCTGTGGTAATAGTCTGGCTCTTCCTGTGAATTGTTTGCCCGTGTACGTGACGTTGGTGTATTCGGACTGAATGTCTAGATGGATCGAGTTTGTTTTTGGTGTGAGGGTAGTCGCAGAACACAGCCACTCTGTGTTATGTGGGAATGGATCCATCTACGGAAAGGGAGATGTCTGCATAAGTAGGATGTTAGACTTAGGTCCAGTTGCCGCAAGCTGGGTTAATTTTAACTGTCGGTTAACTCAGCATCGTCGTCGTGATGATGCCCTTCTTCTCCGATAGACAGTATCTGCGCTCTGGGGTTTGACTGGAGGATAAGAGGGAAGATAATTCTGAACTGCTCTGTGCTGTGTTGTGTACGGCAGATGTGCACAGTGATATGCACACACATGTGACCAGTTCTTACATTTTTGCATGTTAGGTTTAGATTTCTTTTTGTGTATTTATTTAGGTTTTGTCTTTTATGCTAGCTTAGGTCATTTTGTTCTTGTATTGCTTGCTGTTGTTGTGTTGGGTTTATGTTCTTTAGTAGTTAGCCAAGAGATTGGCTGGGAAGAACGTCTCCAAAATGACCTATTCTGTGTCGAGTAGGACGTAAAACCTTAACTCAATCAGTCGTCATGGTGACGGTGGCCACTCATGCAATATGTCAGCCAATAGTATTGTGGGAAAGATGGTTAATTATTCAGCGGTTAAAATTAACTGAGTGTAATGTAACTGGATCTTGATGAGTTGGTACCAGATTTCCACATGCAGTGATTTATTGTCGAACTCTTTACATGGAAATTAATTTTGAAAGTGAAGTTTTAAATCTCTTCATTGAAGCTCCTTGCGGGCCAGATACTTGGGTTGTAAGAATATGCCTGATCCATTTCCAGACAAAATCTTCATGCAAACCTGCATGTAGATTTTTGTTTGTTTTGTGCTATGGTATCTTTTGCTTTATTGGCACATGCCTGCTTTTTATGTTTGGTTTAGAGTCGAAGAACGTCTCCGAAATGACTCATTTTTTGTGTCGACTGGCATGCAAAAACCTTAACACGGTCTTTACACTGTAAGTAGTCGATGTTCTTAAAATAATTGCTATCGGATACATGTTGCTGACAGGGCTGGCAGTGAGGCATGACGTGGCTACCAATTCCATCGACGTAGCACCAAACAACCGTGTCGGCACGGTGCGGTACCTGGCCCCGGAAGTACTGGAAGACACACTGGAGACGCACAAGTTCGATGCATACCGCTGTGCTGATATCTACTCGCTGGGACTCATCTTCTGGGAAATTGCACGTCGCTGCCAGTTTGCTGGTAGGTTGCTTTATGTCTCAAATTCATTAAGTAAGTAAGTAGCCCCGTTAATCCTTCCTTCTGTTCTTTATTCACACATGTCGATAGGCAAGGTGTGGATATATTGGTTACTGTTTGTTTGTTTGTACGTTTACAGATTTCTCCGCCGAGGATAAACCTAGCGGCGTCAAGTTTTGCATGGCATTTTATTGGCATCCAAGCCAGGGAATCATTCACATTTTTGTGAACTTTGATACCCCAGAAGCCCAAAATCAGACGAATCGACCAGCGCGTGGGCCACGACCACCCATATGTAAACATTACCATAGACATGTGTTAACGTAAACGTCACGCTAGAGATGCGCCGTTCGTGCAGTCGTGTGGACGTAGGTTTGGCATGTGTGGATATACGTCAGTCCCCGAAGACAGACGTACTTGTAGATTCTGTTGGTCAGTCATTTGACATGCAGCTGATGTGTAATAGCAGTCTCGTCAGAAGTACAACTGTATGTAAAATATGAAGACGTACTGGTAATTACATTTGTAGGATTGTTAGTGATAATGATAGTTTACATAATTAATTTAATGCTTTGTTTTGTTTTCTTATTGGTAATGAAATTTCTTTTGGTCATTTTTCTTTGGTTGGTTAATTGTTTCAGAAAGAAATGTTGCTGTTTCTGTACTGAACTTATGGCAAATAAATTTGTTCGATTGAAATTTGATTGATTGATTGATTGATTGATTGATTGATGAAATTCGGATCAGTGTGGTTGTAGAGCTGTTGTCACTCGTGTAGTGTTCTGTGTCCATTTTAGCAATTTGTGACGAGTATCAGCTTCCGTATTATGACATGGTACCATCTGATCCCAAAGTGGAAGAAATGTGGAAAGTGGTTGTCGTGGAAGGTCGCAGACCAGTCATTCCAAACCAGTGGCACGATCATGTGGTAGTCTAACTCTGAATCTGTCAAATTTTTATTACATGATTACTTTGTCCCAGGTACATGCGCAAAGTATTGCGATCCGCATGTCTGTGTGTCTGTCCATCCACTCACATGTCTCGGAAACCACATGTCCAGTCTTCACGAAATGTTCTGTACTTGTAAACTGTGGCCGTGCCGTGGTCCTGCTGCTGACAACAGTGCAATTCCTTACATACTTCCAGTATTATGGATGACGTCATGTTTTCACATAATGGAGCATGCAGGTAGGGTGGGTGAAACGTGTTTGTCAATAACTAACTCGCTATACGCGTAGGCGTTCGGGGGTGAAATCTGCTATCCCCGATTGGGCCTACTGTTGTTCCAGGTTGTAGGTTGTAAAAAGTGACCAAACTTGGCTTTGTTTTTTGGTTTTGTGTGATGTAATCTTTGAGCTACTGGTGAATGGTTGTTGTTTTACGTTTAATATTTCTTTAGTACCAAGCCTGGTCCAATTCTCTATAGAGAGGACACCGAGCGCAGCGCACGTATCATATCGTAACTAAACTATTCTTCGACACACAACTGTTCTTGGATTGCACCATTGGCGATCGATCATTTCGCGTGACTGTCGCACAAGCATGGAACAGTCTTCCTACCAACGTCACTGCATCAACTTCTCTACTGTCTTTCAAGAGACAACTTAAAGCATTTTTATTTACCAAATCTTTCCCATAACTTTAAATTGCTTTCTCATATTTGTGTACCGTGTCCTAGAAGCCACTTTACCTAGCTTTTGCCACTTTAATCACTACGTTCTACTACTACTACACAAGTGGCATTGCTGTAATGTACAGGTTATGGAAGCGCTGTCGAGTATCATGAAGGAATGTTGGTACAAGACGCCGGCTGCTCGGCTGTCAGCATTACGCATCAAGAAGTCGCTGATGAAGATCATGTCTTCAGACGTGAGAAGCAGAGCTGTCGCCGGCATTTACTCGGCGACTGAGAATGCTCCACTTGTGAATGGCTGGGCTGCACAGCATTCATAACTGACTAGTATTGATCACCGGCTCCTTGTAAGTCAGTAAGTAAGTAAATATGTTGTGCCTTGTGTCTAAACAGTAAGTGGAAATGGGAATTGAATCCACATTTTTTAATCTGGTCACATCTAGCAGTCCCCGTACAGGCTCTGGGGCGGTAATGCACCATGATTTGTGTTGATTTTGGCGCTATATAAATTGTTTGTGTGTTTACTAAATTTTACTTCAACTTCCTCACTTCCTTCTTTTCTTACTTATTTACTTCCTTACTCATTTACTTTCTGACTTATCTATCTACTCCTTCCAGAATAGACCTGTTCCGTTTCTGGACTGGTGGTCGTAGGAGGTGACCAAACTTGGCTTTAGCTTTTTTGTGTTAATTTTATGTTATAGTATATTATGTTATTGATGCATGTTTGGTTTTTGTTGTGTTTTTTCAGTTTTTCAGTACTAAGCCAAGAGATTGGCTGGGACGAACGTCTCTGAAATGACCTATTTAGTGTCGGGTGGGACGTAAAACCTTAACTGAAACATCTAGCATTAAGCGTAATGTGACAGTCTGGTGTCCATCCGTCCGTCTGTCCCATCTTCATTTCTGAAGCTTATATGGTGCATATATTCTTTCTGACCTTACTAGGGCATGCGACTCCTATGCAACGTGACTCACCAGGTGGCAGCACACGAGATGCCTAGCACAATTTCTATCTGATTATTACAAAGACGGCCATACTTGTTATTGTTAGTTTTGTCAAGTTCAGTTCAAATTTAGATTAATGCTTCCAACAATGGTGCCTTGTGTACGCTCTGGAGCTGTAACAACAGCTGATCCATTTCCAGACCGAACGTCTTACAAGCAGACCAAACCTAGCTTTAGTTTTTTTTTTACTTAGTGTTCTATCATCTTTGGTGCCGGTCTGTTTTTGATGTGTTAATATTTAGTGTCTTCGGTAAGTGATTCACTGGGAAGAATATATCGAGAAATTACCTATTTTTATGCCGAGTAGGACGTAAAACCTGAATGAATCAGTCCAACAGATTCATTCACCCTGTAAGTTAAGCTTTTGAAAAAGCATCCCGTGATTAAGAAATCTAGGTGTGGCAGCGCCAAAGCAATGCCTCATAGACCTGGTATATGGCGTAACCTATCGTATGTGTATTAAAACAGTACGGTAATAAAAAAAGTTGACAGTAGTTGTAGAATTTTCAGAGTTAGTTTGAGTGTGCGACTTTGTTATTTTTGTATCGACGGAAAAAAATGCACTTTGTGTTGCATGTGAAAAAAAAAGAATTTTGGCTTAGTACATAAAATAATGCTACAATTATGGAAGATTAAATACTAATTGTTTTGGAGAGATAAGAAATCAACTTATATCAACAGGCTTAACCGTTTTCCCATTTTAGTTTAACTCGCTTCTTCTCAGAATTGTATTCTGAGGAAAGGTCAGTCTTTTTGCCAGCTGTCCAATGATATTGCTTCCCATGCTGAACAGCATAAGTAACGAAATAGCTACACTTGCTGCATGGGAGTAAATCGCCAGGGAATGGGGGATGAGTCCCCAGAATTTGTTGTGGGGGGAACGCTAATGCAAATTGTTCTCTAGATTTTGTCATGTTTCAAAATTTCAAGCACCAGTAAAGTGCACTGCCTAAGCTAGCTGTGATGGCGATTGACTGTTCATCTTCAACGTATACCATATAACTACTTCAGGCGAGAAATACAGCATTTTTCCAGCCGGTGCACGGACAAAAAAAATATCGCTCAGGATTCACTAGAACACCATTTCAAGTGAGAAATTCTTTTTTCTGTGGAGGGGCCTGGCCCCCTTCGCAGTGGGGAAGGATACCCATACCCCACCCTTCGCCGCCTGACCAAGCCTTCTGGATCGGCCCCTTCATACCCCATGATCCCAGCCAGATTTATGCCACTGACTTGCTGAGCTTGAACCGAACTATTTTCAGTTCTGTCAGCTTTGTTTGATTATTCCCCGACGGCGCTCGCCACTTATTTGCAGCGGCGTATGG
>Ga0209780_1003396_pt1 | contig 11852 bp, 6 predicted proteins | sample WorMetexBAHAMAS2_FD_187384 | JGI IMG/M metagenome (GOLD analysis project Ga0209780, IMG submission 187384) | Marine gutless worms symbiont microbial communities from Max Planck institute for Marine Microbiology, Germany - Inanidrilus exumae... | ecosystem: Host-associated > Annelida > Digestive... | reverse complement strand
AAGTAAATTACGACGCCGTCGAAACGTCGTCGAAAAATCTCAAAGTGAGTCGAAAACTTTCGACGCGATCGACGTCGGACTGTAGTGTTGTCACATCACGTGACCCATTTTATATTTTATATTTTTAGTCCCCCCGAACATATCTCTGGAACAGCTTAAGCTAGAGACTTCAAATTTAGTGTGCATATTGATCATAGCAAGTCCCAGCCTATGGATGACAAATTGTCCCTGAACCTAAAGTCATCAAATTTTGTACACAAGTGGGCTATATCAACTCTGGCAACAGGATGACATATCACCCACGAAAGGCGCGTGGTTATGGTCACATGGGTGAGCTGTGCATGAACGGCTGAACTGATCGATATGCCGTTTGGGCGGCTGACTCGTGTGGGTCTACGGAAACATGTATTAGATAAGGTCCCACGGGAGGCGTCACTTTTGAGGGGATGTGTCAACACATTGTAACGTACCTATGCATGAGTGCGTTTTGCCCGCTGCAGGTAAATAAGCCTGCCCAGTGCACACAGCAGACGAATGCATTTGCCACTGTGAGGGGTGAGAAGATGGCAATGCAGCCTCTGTCCAATTTACTTCGGGCATTTGTTAATGGTATTTGACTGAAAAAATATATTGGACACTCCAAATTTGACAGAATGCACATATCTTTTTGCAGTAATTTTTCGTCACCATTAGGCAATTTGTAGAATAATCAGTCATAAACCTGTGGACACAAAAAGTGTCACATTTGCACGTTGGTTTATAATGTATTACTTTTTTATTTAAAAATAATTTGCTTACGTGCAGGTTGGAACTGTTTTTGTGCAGGGAAAATTTGGTGTTGGTGACTGAGCTTGGTGATCGGGCAGCACAGGGACGAGTGTTTGGCAACCTCGGCAATACTTATTACCTGCTCAGCGACTTCCAGCAAGCCGTCAACTATCACATGCAGGTCTTGTCTGTGGTTATTACGTGGGTACGAATGTGACCTCTTTATCTTGGGAAATAGGCCTAACTGATAATGTCTTGGAAATGGTACGAGATAGAGACAATGGAAGACTAATAGTAAATCATATGTGGCCTATTCAGTGGCACCAATACCAGTGACCTTGGCGTCACTTATGCTGTTTGAAGCCTTTGTAACCCCCATACTGCCTGAAATACAGCACACGTTAAATACGCATTACACATTAATCTGAAAGCGCTTATGGCTTGTAATATGTCGATTGTTATATCGAAAATGAAGGATTGCATAAGTGGTAATATCTCAGAAATGGTGAAAGATAGAGATGTTATTACTATAGAACACTAATAGGGAATGATATATGGCCTACTAAATAATGGCAATTCCGGCATTCGTCTCAACTTATGGCAAGGTTAGAGTAGCTGAGAGAGAAGTTCAATGTTTGCATTCTAGAATGAATAGTTTGCTTGCTAAGTAATAGTTAGGAGGAGCTAAGTGTCTGTGACATGCATGATGCAACATGTGATTGTGTCAGGAACAGAAACCCAAAAATGTGTCTATATTAGGGCTGTACCAGATATTCTATTCATATTCTGTTTGGACCAAATAGTAGGCTGAACAATGTTTTCATACTTGTTAATAAAGCTCAATACAATAATATTGTCATTACAATACTCATTACAATAATATTGTCAAACGTAGACCAAATATGAATAATCGGAGTTTGACTGAAGGATCTGCAGTTTGCAATGAGAGCAACTAAACAAGACCATAAGCTCTATTGGCAGCCTTACCAGCAGCCATTACAACGCGGAAAGGCACCTGCAGTCAGATGATGTGGAAATTAATGCATTCAGAGTCCTGCTGTGTAGGCAGCTCGTCCACAAAAAAGTACGCACGCTATAAGTTCCTCAATGCCTGTCACGCTGATTTGCTGTCTGCAGTTGAGCAGTGGACCATAACATGACTTTGCCACTCTCTGCCTGCTTGCACCCCCTAGACACATAGCATCTGGACCTGATCGCTGCAGTCTCAGTCTGTACTTCCCAGAGCATCAAATCCATCACCTGCTGGTGTGAGAACGTGGCCACATTCCAACTACTCAGTGGAGCTGTGGAGCATATCAAATAAATGTCATCTTCGCTATATTGGCTGAAGTGGTGACATTTGATCTGATTAACAAACAGGTCTGTTGGCTGAAAATCTCGATTGCTTAGTTTATGTTGAAGAGAGCTTTGCGTATACTCCACAGTGTCATTTGTAATAATGATGACAATGAACTTGACTGAATGTATAATGTTCACAAAGGTAACAATATCGCATAACTGTAATTATTCATATTCTATTCATATTTGGCTGAATAATAGCTCCAATTATTCTTATTCGGCTGAATAGTGATTTTCCCCTATTTGCTACCACCCTAATGTGTATATCTGTTATGTCTGTCGTTGCTGAGTTCCAATAAACATGTTTGTTTGCTCTTCAGAGACTGTCAGTTGCAAAAGAATTTGGTGACAAGTCAGCTGAGAGGAGAGCTTACTCAAACCTTGGCAATGCATACATCTTTCTAGGCGACTATGAACATGCCGTCGACCAGTACAAGTAAGGCATAATGTTCGATAAATGTACACATTAACAGCATTTGACCAATTACTATTTATTTAACATTCCAGTTGCTATTTATTTAACATAAGATGCACAGTTATCACAAAATACACAGCCTGGTTTCTGTAATATGAAAGGTTAACACTAGCAGTCCAAGAACGAGGTTGTCAGTGTAGGAAATGTCTAATCGGTTACAGTTTGTACTCACAGCAGTCGATGGAGTGATAAACAAGATAATTTCCTATGAGCAAATTTCTTTAATGTCTGTCTTGCATTGTTACATTTATCAAAAGTTTGATTAAAACGTTGTTCTCATTTGTGAAAAGAATCATGTCACAGAAAACATACACAAAGTCACATCACGACATGTTGAAACTTGCAGTGATGTCATTCAGCAAACCTTTGGGGTCTGGGTCATATCAGCAGACACTCTATGGATTCATGGCAGCACAAAGCCCACAACAAAGTGCACAAAACTGCTGCATTTTTTGATTATGGAATTTTCAATTTTTAATTTCAGTCAGGTTAGTTGACCCCAGTCTCCCTATTTGATGTGCTGGCAACTCATTCAGTAAGCAGTGGGCAGTCATATATTGGAGACTGTAGTTTTGAAGTTTAACTATGTAAACTTTTATATCACTTAAAGTAGGCTCTATATTTTGTTAACATTGTATAGTTTACGTTGAATAGGTAGTCATCAGTGTGGTTAAAATAATTTACATTTCTGTTGAGTTGTGTTGTATTTAAATGGTAGTGATATGACAATTGTGGTTTTTCCTCCCGATTCGATATTGATTTGATTATTTTATAAACAATTTGAGTTTGATTAGATTGTGATTTTTTTCGCCCCAATAATTGGAGTTGATGATATAAACTCCTTTGCACTCAGTATGATCGATTCGTGGAGACATAAACTCTTCCACACTTGTCGTGATTGGACTCGCGGGTTGTAAAACCCATTCTGTGACCTCCTGTGCTGATCGCCGGTCCCTCTAGGGCACAATTTGGACGTTCATTTATGGTGCCAATATTCACAGTTGAAGTTATAAACTCCTCTGCACTCAGCATGATCGGAGTTGCAGAGATATAAACTCCTCCACACTCGGCGTGATCGGACTCGCAGGGGTGTAAAACTCATTCTGTGACCTCCTATTCCAATCGCCGGTCCCTCTAGGGTGATACAGTAGAAATCTAGTCACACTTGCTCCAAAAATTCCGATATTGATTTCGTTTGATTTTCCTAAAAAAATTGCGATTTTGATATCGTCTTGATAATAATAATAATAATAATATTAATAATAATAATAATCTAGCTTGTATAGCGCCAGTATATCAAAGACTCCAGAGGCGCAATCATTACATCACTACATATATGCACTGTGACTCCCAGTTTACATGTGTGGCACTGATGCAACGTTCATGCACCTTTGATGTGACATTATAGGAGAACAGGCTAAAGCCTGTTCTCCTATAATGTCACATAAAAGGTGCATGCGAATGCAGCACAGTGTAACAGTATCAGCACTCTATGACGGTGATCGGGTAACATTACGGAAACTTGAGTCAAGAATTGAATATTCATATTGTAAAGCAAATGTAATAAATTAAAAGCCGCAAATGTTTGTTCATATGTGCTTGTGATTTTGTAGTTAGCGTTATTGTCATTGATGATAGTAACTTGACTTTTCACAAAACTGGAGACGATTACTTTAGTTCATTGTCAGAAAAACTACTAAATGATGCCGTTTTGGTTGCTATTGTAAATTTGAACTGATTGCTGCTCTAACAGTAGAAACATTACAACCAGTTTTGTGATCTCTAGGCCAAGCTCGTGGGTCTCGAGCACTTGAGTGCAGTTTCTAAAGGTCTGGTCTTGGTCTCAAGGCCAGATGTCAAGGTCTCGAGTCGTGACCAATACCAAGACCTGATTCAGTAGCGAGGTTGTGGTAAACGTATACATATTGCTGTATTCAAAACAGAGGTTAAGACCTTGGTCTTGAACTCGAGTGCTTGTGTGAGTTCTCGATAACAGGACTGGTTACAAGTCTGTAATACTTTATGATTAAGAGTACACAAGTAGGGAGTTAATGTCATAGACGTTATGTTAACCATTCTCGAAACGTATGGCTGCAGCACGTGTGAACTTTTTATGACATCACTTGTGTACATACGATACGATACGATACAGTAGATTTACGTGCGCTCAAAAGCTGACGAGATGGCCAGCTTAATCTAGTGCACGGCCCACATGTGTTGACTGTGCAGTTGTATATATCTTGCTGTTGACTTCAGTGTCTGTGAGTGTTTTTTGGTGAAGCTGCTGAGCTTGAGTTAATGTAACTATTGACGTATGATGTTGTCTGTTTTATCAGACAGACTCTGCAGTTGTCTCGCCAGCTTTCCAATCGTGCCCTGGAAGCTCAAGCTTGCTATAGTCTTGGCAATGCATACACTCTGCTTGGTGACTACATACAAGCAATTGAGTATCACGCCCTGCATTTGAAAATTGCACGTGAATTGAGTGACTGTGTTGGGGAGTGCCGGGCATGCTGGAGTCTGAGCAATGCACACAGAGCAGTTGGCAACTCGGACCAAGCACTGTCCTATGTGCTACGTCACCGTGATATCTGTGAACAGGTTTCTTCTTTCACTTTGGTTTGGCAGTATGCAATGCAGCTCATATTACTGTCTCTGCTCTGTAGTCTAGTGTTTAGTTACAGAACATGACGTGTAGTGTAGTGTAAAAAGTAAAGTAAAAGTAAGTAAACAGTGTATAGCAGTTGGCAACAACTTAGCCTCACCACTATGTGAAACTCACATGCCATATTGGATCACATAGTGTTACCTGCCACCTGGCAGAGGTGAGAATCCCGCCTTTACCCCCAGCTGAGGCAGGTACTCGATTTAGCAACCCCAGAGGGATGCAAGGCTGAGTTGACTTATGTTACATGAAAGCGGACCGGACCCACTGGGAATTGAACCCGCAACTGTCAATCGCAAGTCCAATGCCCTACCACAGCACCAGCACACAACACACGTAGCTACATGTTTATACTGATAATAGCTAGCATAGTGTGTACATTGCAGTGACTTAGCAAAGAATGTAACTCTTTATGTTGTCACTGGTTTACATACATGTAAAAGTTATTTTTATAAGTGGTATATTTATTTTCACATTAAAAAACTATTTTGTGGCAGATATTGAGTATAATGAAACACTGAATGATGACAGTGTTGTCTATGTGCATTTTGCGTTGTTGTGTGTAATTATAACATTGCTTTTTGTAGATTGGTGATGTTAGTGGCTTGGAAACAGCCGAGAAGAATTTGACTGACTTGCAGCAGGCCTTTGGAGTTAAAATTTCACACAGCAGGTACATCATGTAGTTTTTGGAGTACCTTTGAAGCCACTGGTTAATATCCTTATTGGGTGTATTGTGTTTATCAGCATTTTACTTGCACGATGCTTTGTTAGCATGGTATATGCTGTGGCCCCGTATACTTCTGTCCATTACAAGCCGGTATTGTACTAAAATGTTAAACATAAGGTCACAAAAACAATGCTGTGTGATAGCCCAGCAACTGTAGTTGTCTGACGCCAAAGATCTCAGCATAGTTTGAATAGGGTCACCCTAATGGGGGCCAAATGCAGGTGGGATAGTAAAATATGTGGCCTATCAAATGGCACCATTGCCAATGCCCTTGAATGTCACTTCTGCTGATTGAAACTTTTGTAACTCTCATGCCTAGTGCAAGATAGCATGCACTTACTAACATAGCACGTCGTGCGGTCCATCAGCGATAGCGGAGCTTCTTGTTTATAGTTAGTGACACTGATACTTCCCACAAACCATAAAAATTTCCCAAAAATTAACCAAGGAATACACCACTGTGGGCCATTTATATTCCAAAATTGGGTAAAGTCTTCTATTTTGAGGGCCCCACCCCACCCATGCACCAGTGGTGGTGAAATATGGCAGAGAGGAGTTGACCTTTCCACGCCAAATGTTACCCACATTGGTGCAACATGTCACACACCCCAGTGGGGTGAAAACCCTTAAAATTACCCCCTCCCCGAGTAACAGAAGTGCTGGCGTGTGTGCTATGGTTACTGTGACAAGAGCGTGGCGGCGATCTGTGACGTTTTTAGTAATGCTGATGTCTCACTGTTCGAAAGTATTGACACAAACAGTTGCCATGTCCTTCACCAATATCTGCCCCCTGACAGGCGTGACAGTGACTCAGTATACAGATTAAGACCGCGCAACCACAACAGATCTCTTATAACAAAAACAACCTATCTCAACCAACAAGACCTTTTAACAAGTATGCTCTATAAAATCAGCTATTGACAACTTACACATACACAATGTTCTAGCAGTATTTTTGACATTTGTGTCTTATTATCGTTTTCACTATTTACTACATTTATGTTTGTGTCTTTATTGTACTAATTGTGTATGTAAACTTTTATTAAAGAAACCATTGATTGATTGAGATGCTGAGGATACAGTCGAAACTTACTTATTTTCACTAGGCAGTTTGTGTTAGAACATCATGACGTTATTGGTGATGTGACAGTGAAGGTTATATAATGATAAAAGTTCGAGTAAGGTGTTAGGCCTACTTGAATGACTTTGTACACCGTGTCCCAAACTTGGTGACACTAAACTCATAACAACAACTCCGTCAAATCTTAACTGATTTTCGAAATTTTTCCACTGGTAGACTTGTTATTAAATTTGTAGTAAAGTGGTTACTGAAGATCCCACCACACGTTAAATGTGTTGCTACACTACCTTGTGAAATATGTTTTGTGTAAAAGTTGCTATTTTCAACAGGTAAGTGAAAGTTAAGAGAAACGAACCACTTACTTACTCATTGCTTCATTTGCATTAAATATTCTTTCTAAATAGCAGATGATCAGTCACGGGTAGACAATATCGATGAACTGAAAAAGTGTTTGCTGCATGTTTGGCATGATGTGGACCACAGCGTAATTGACAAAGCAGTTGACGAGTGAAGTGGCCATGTTCATGCATGTGTGTGGACAAAGGGTGGACACTTTGAGCAACTGTTTCAATATTATCAGTAGGCCTATCCGTGACATCAAGTCAAATATGTCAAATATGATATTATTTCTAAAGTTCACCTCCATAAATTGAGGTAAATTTGGACTTTCAACTTTCCCAAAGTAGTCTGGCAACATACGTAAGGCATGGTGCGATCTTTTAATATGATTTTTGTTCCAAATTTTCTTCTCTTTCCAGCAGTGAAAGAATTTTGAAAATCCGTTAAGATTTGACTGAGTTATTGTTATGAGTTTGATGTCTTTCTTTTTGGGACACGGTGTAGCTCGTTTCTTGGCAAAATAAATTTTGTATGGAGATGCACTACATCTTTAAAGTGAACTCTGGACGTGAGTCTGTCATAATAAGTTATGCAACTTCTGTCACTAGGGTGTATCATGTCATATAAAATGTACCATGTGGACAACGCTGTTGTGGCAGAAAACCTCTCCCAATAAAAATTTAGCATTAAATAACTAAGGTTGAAATTAGGAGTAGGTTTAGTTTTGTGCCTAGATTAGGGTTAGGCTAACTTGTGCCTGAGGATGACACAGTTTTTTGTATTGGTGTTTTTATACATGCTGCCAGTATTGCAAATGGATTCAAGGCATTGTTTCTGATTTCTATTTTATTATGCATTAGTTACCAAGATTAATTGCAGTAATGTGCGACAATACGATGTTTTATTGTAATTGTATTTAGTTGTGATGACGTTGACACTGGAGCCACACGTAACTACCGAGCAGATGCAAAAGTGTCTTGTGGAGAATTGCCAGTGACTACGAGCGGCGTCATACAGGTCAGCAAATGTCTCATTGATGTTCACATGCCTGTCCACTTAGCAAGTATCACTACTGTATTCCAAGTTTCCAGTCCTTTGTGCTTGCTGGCCTGTGCAACACGTGTGCTGATGCTGTTAGCCTACTGCTTTTATAGACCGGAGAAAAAAGAGTGACATCTCTTATATATTGCCTAACTCTGTTTGCAAGGTTTTTACAGTACAGTAGTGTTAAAGCTAGTGTTCTGAAGGAATTCGTGGTGCATCTTGTGTGGTCATCTGTATGCTGGCAGGTGACCATTCTGTCTGATTGTTAGCATGTGTGGTCTGACCTGGCACAGTGCACAGTTGTTGCACAGCATGTGATGGTCATCTGCCAGCAGTAGCAGTATTACCACAGCAAGTATGACCAGTATTCCAACTGCCTATTGATCACGTCATGCAAATCTGTGAGCGGCACCTGGCACGCTTTAGCTCCGTTCCTGGACATATCTCAAAATGGCACTGACCATGTGTAAAGTTAAAACGAGAACAAAATTCTACATATCATCCATAAAGAATCATTCTACAGTTACTTTAATGTACCATATCCATATCCAAAAAGTAAATAGAAATTGCTGCATTTTCAACACACCTGGCTAATTCTCAAAACGGTACCGACCATGTCACACAGCACTGTGCCATTTGAATACCAGTCATGCTTTTTGGGCGAAGTCGGAATACTGGTTCTAGTTATATACGCTGCGGTACTGCAGTGTGCACGTTTTAAAATTAGTTTCTTTGGCAGGCAAGAGAGGTCTTGGTAATCTATAACTGTTACCATCTCTCAAGTTACAACTGTGTGACAGTATAGAAATGTTTCATTTATATTCCTTCTTTTCCTTGGTGTGAATTGACAATGCATGTTGATTTTTGAGACAGTCTGTTACAACAGTCTGCCTAACACTGCCAGTGACGTACAGTGTGACTGACACTTGACAGGCGGGTGGACGTGATGGCAGTCATTCAGTGGTAGCTGATGAAGACAGTCTCTTTGAGCTCATCAGTCGTTCACAAAGTCGCAGGATTGATGACCAGCGATGTTCCGCTCGCCATTTAACCCCACGATCAGGTATACTTTGACATTTTACTCTTGGTCATAAGTAGGGTGTCCATTCCTGGGCTCCCATTTTCCCGATTCCCGGACATTTTGACGCACTATAGTGGGTTCACTTCACTATATAGGGTTTACCATCAATCTGATGGCGTGTCGGACCGACCATGTGACAGCGTGAGAACCGCTAAGGTGCTAAGGCTTGTGCGTCGCGCCGTTTCCGGGTGCCTGAGAATCCCGGGAATCAGTTATTGCAAATCCCGAATTCCCGAGAATGAAAAAAGGGGCCGGGAATGTACTCTGTAGTCATTAGTGACGTGGCGTGGTGGCACAACGGGTAGAGCGTTGGACGTGTGATCAACAGGTCATCAGTTCAAATCCTACTTGGGGCAAAAGCTGCGTAACAACCTTGGGCAAGTTGTTCATTCCTATGTGCCTCTGTCACCTAGCAGTATAACTTGGTACCGGCCAAGGGGCAGTAATGCTCTGTGGCTGGAAGGTAACCACCGGCCTGGTGAAAAGTAATGGCAGCCTACCGCTGGGTGGATGACTTACAGTCACCTGCGAGCTGACGGTCTGTACACCGGGATCAGCTCCGGGGCCCGGGCCCAACACTCGGTAACGAGTATGGGAAGCGTTTACCTTTTTAGGTCGACTTCCAAACTTTGGAAGTAAGTCGACCTAATAATATGGGTGACAACTTTCCGTCCGTCCGTGTGTCTGTACGTCCGTCCGTCCACAAAAAGTTTCTTCGATTTCGATGAAATTTGGTACAGGTAGTACTCGATGACAGATGAAAAAGGTAATGACCATGCCCGGATCCAAGGTCAAGGTCAAGGTCAGGAGGCAATGAAAGTCAGAAATTTGACCATTTTGGACCATTTTCAAACTCTATCTCCTTCCCATTTATAATGGGGGCTGGCAAATGACCACGGATTCTTACATTAGGGGGCAATATCTAAAATTTAACCGGTCAGATTTTTGAAATTCATCCTCGTTTTTCATCACGTGACCTTTGAACTCTGGTCCTAACCACGTCTGACAAGTTATTTTCTTAAGTTTATCCGATCTTTATCAAACTTGGTATACAGGTAGTACTCAATGACAGATGCACAACGGTATGACCTTGAGCCGTATCCAAGGTCAAGGTCACAGGGACCCGAACGCCCAGGCGGAAGTCGACCGTCAGTCTCCATACTGGACTAATTTTTACCATAAGTGATGCAGATTTTTTTGTAGCGTTTGAAAATGCTAGATTATTTTTTTATTAAAATGACATTGATTAAACTTGAACAGTGTGTGGGAAGTTGGGAACATTATTGCTTGAAATGGGCATATTGCACAACTAAAGAAGGAAACATATGATATGGAACAACTAAACCCAGAAACTAGCAGCAGCCACATCTGTAGTTGTGCCATATGGTATATAAATATTTGCACTAACTGAAACACCCTTTATTTTCACTGAAGGTCACAACTATAAATCTACACTCAGAAGTTGAGAAGCCCAGCATTATGCCTGGAACTAAATAAAATGTCAGTGAATATCATCAAGAAGGCATTATGGAACGTATTTGCTTAGACTGTTGATATCTGATCTGAATTTGGTTTCTGTTTTGTGTATTGTTGTGACTTTTTTAATTCTGTGTTTTATTTTGTACATTTGTAGTGTAATGTGTGCTGCCTCTGTGGTGTAATAAACAACAACAATAATAATAATAATGCAGATGTTCTTTAGATCACATATGACTTCCTATTGATGTAACTGTCTTTTTCCGTTTCTAAGATAATGCCAAATGTTGGTGAAAATTGGATTTTAAACCCTACATCTTGATAGCCTGTGTGTGAATCCAAAACTGGAATATCATCATGGAGTTACAATGTAGATGCTAGAAGACTAGATGGAGCAACTAGGTGATTCTACGTTGAGTCAGTTCGATGCGGTGCAGAGTCATAACATATGTCTAGTATGCATACACAGTAATGAGTCTGCTTCTGTTCTGCTGCAGTACAGTTCTTGCATGTCAACTGTTGGTATCAGGTGCAGTGAATGGTGAAGCACTTCCTAAAGCACTAGATGAGAGCTTTTTAGACACATTGATGCGCTGCCAGGTTAGTGTCCATATTATAGATGTTAGCTCCTGCTTTGTATGGTAGTTTATTTAATGTGGAATATGTTTTACTAAATGGTAAAAACTGGCCAGTTTACAACCAAGTGTAAGGGCAACGAAGTCATAGCTCTAAAACGGCAAAAATCACTTTGGTGGGACTCCGCCTAGAACGTTAAGCATGCCCTTACCAGCGAAGTCATGCCAAAAATCATACTTGCTGTGAATGTGACTGTAT
>Ga0209780_1003395_pt1 | contig 11853 bp, 9 predicted proteins | sample WorMetexBAHAMAS2_FD_187384 | JGI IMG/M metagenome (GOLD analysis project Ga0209780, IMG submission 187384) | Marine gutless worms symbiont microbial communities from Max Planck institute for Marine Microbiology, Germany - Inanidrilus exumae... | ecosystem: Host-associated > Annelida > Digestive... | reverse complement strand
TTTACTTTATTCTTCGGCTTACGCCGAGCCCGCACACGTCGACCGATTTTGACGATCTATACGTCATACGACGTGTTTCCGCCTTTTGGGGTCTCGTTTACACTGCTCACCATTTTGGGGGTAAAAATTCCCCAAAACCCCTATTTTGGGGGCGTTAATATGCATTTTCAAGCTTAACGTGCAAAATATTAAAATTTGCATACTATCGAAATTACTGCACCGATTACAACCAAATTTTGCACAGTCACAAAGACCAACAAATACTCTTCGTGGGTGGTCCCAACACGCGTAAAACAAATCCAATATGGCGGACGGCCGCCATCTTGAAAAATCCAAAATTGGCCATATCTCGGGAACGGTTCAACCGATCTTTGCGAAATTTGGCACGATGACGCATATTGGGCCACCAAACCGGACCGGAAGTTGAAATTTCCAACTTTTAAAAATAATAATAGTAATCTCAAACCGAAATGAATATTAATGTGTGTTTTCTACGTTGTCAGGGTGCAAAATGCTTCTGAAGTACTGTGTACACATGATTTTGGCTAAAATTAACCAAACCAGACCAAAGATGTTGTAATTTTTAATTGGGTGGGATTTTGTATACTTGTACCCATCGCAGTATCTTCAAGGACGCTCTGATCTTATATCGGTTTACCTTCCTAGAGTTTTGCAGTTGGTTTTCTGTGCTAGTACAGTGCGGTGGACTAAGCTATAGAGTATTTGCTTCCGTGTCGTACGACATCTATGCTATTAATTTGCCAGACGCAGTAACGCAGTGACGACGGATTTGTTGCAGTGGGCGGTAGGCTTGCAGCAGCATCGGCGGCCGCCGCGGCGTAGGCTATTCTTGCTGAAGGCAAGAGGTCGCTGCATAACGTGCCCAGTTAGCGCCCGTCCACGGTAGGGCGTGTGTCCAAACCGAGAACTATATGTGGTGGAAGGCAAGGGGTGCGCGTGAGCGCCATAACTTGCCAGTCTAGTTTCTATTGAACAGATAATAAAAAAGCGCTGGCGTGTTTTGTAGTCGTCGGTGGAGTGGAGTTGACGCTGAAACCTTTCGGCCGAGAATTCTACAAGGCGCTCGGCGACGCGATGGTGTTTACCTGTGAGCTGGAACTGTCGGACGAAGAGTCGCAAAACGACGTCGCCTACACGATACAGTGGTTCGTCGTCAGTAGCAACCGAGAGATCACGGACAGGACGGGAAGGTTCATCTTCGTCTTTTGTTTTCGACTGCTACTTTGTCGGCTTATTAGTCTCCTTTATCAGTACAGTAAGTTTACCGTGTCAATGTTGTGTATGTTCCTTTTAGCCGCCCTTGGTGACGGTTCGGCTTACCATGTGGGTTGTGTTTGTCTGTCTCTCTGTAACGTTGATGTATTGTGACTAAACGCGTTTACAACGGATCGAGCTGGCTTTTGGTATGAAAATTGCCACAAAGGACAGCTCTTTTATAGTAAACATGGGTTTGGATCCTCCTACGGAAAGAAAGACCTCGCTCGAGGGTCGGGTGTTGGACTTATAAAATTTTTTCCTTGCTTACTCATTTATAGTTTGAAACTCAGGTCTGCGTTTTAGCCACGATCGGCCACCTCAGCAGTTGCTACTGTTATTAGATGTAAAAGCCGGACTGAAAATTTATACGATGTTAAACCCATTAATTAGGTTGTTTGAGTGTAGTATCGGTGTAAACTTGTCGATGACGATATTATTTTTGTTTTTAATCTCCTGCATATTTTAGCGCTTTTCAAGTATTATGAGAATCGATAACTTATTGAACAGTGAGACTAAATTAGCACAACGTAATGACACTGAATTTTGTGTTGATTACTTCGGACTTGATCAAATGCAGTCGGTATGTCGGACAGTTAATGTTATGCCGCATGTTATATAATTATCTAAGCCTTATTTTTTACATTTTCTTAAACGAAGACTTCTTTTTCGTCAAGTTTGAGTTATTCACAGACTTTTCATTATACTAGTTTAAACATTTCCGTACGTAAATGGTAAAAGCTGGCCAGTTTATAAGTAGGTGTAAGGACGACGGAGTCATAGCTCTAAAACAGCAATTACAACAACTTCGGTAGGACTCCAACTAGTACGAAGTTAAGCGACAAATTGGTGGATAAGCGTGCTTAACGTTCTACGTAGAGTACTACCAAAATGATTTTGCCGTTTTTAAAGCTATGACTCTGTCGCCTTACACTTGGTGATAAACTGGCCAGTTTTTACCGTTTATGTTCGCTGTTTACTAAGACATAATTTTCAGAAGTTCATCTTAACCTGTTCAAAAGATTTTTACCGCGCGACGCTATGCTGTCGTTATATGTCCGTCCGTCTTTCCGTCCGTCCGTCTGTCTGTCTGTCTGTACGTCCGTCACACGCCGGTATTGTACCAAAACGGCTAAATGTAGAATCACGTAAATAACGCCATGCGATAGCCCAGGGACTTAGTTTTCTGATGCCAAAAATCTATGCGAAATTCCAACGGAGTCACCCCAATGGGGGCGCCAAAGAGGTGGTGTAGGTTCAAACGGCGATTTTCGACCAATATCTAGCTATATCTCAGAAACGGTGCAAGATAGGGACATATGGATTGGTGCTATTTCCAGTGACCTTGAGTGACCCTAACTACCCCAAACCACCGCATTTCGGCATTTTGTATCGCCTTTTATATCTTCGTAGTGAGTGGAGATACATAATTTGATAGGTAGGTTGAAGGTAGCAAATGCTAGCCCACGGATGGCAAACTATCCCTAAAAGGGACGTGGTTAGGTCACGTGAACCATTTAAATTTTGGTGGGCACCAAACATATCTCTTGAACAGCTGATCGTCTCAGGCGCTGTCAATTTAGTTGGACGGTCAGCGTGGTAAACTGGTGACGGTCTCGGTCACCAGTTTATCACACTGACCGTCGACATCTGTGTACAACACGGTGGCCCTGAGGCTATGCAAAATTTCATTGTGTGTGTGTGGAGATATAACGGTTTTTCTGAATTCAAGATAGCGGTTGTCCGCCATATTGGACTTTACCGGAAGTAGTTATGTCACATAGAGCTTTGTTAAGAAGACGTTTGTATGTCTCAGTCAAATTTACTAAAAATATAACGAACCATTGCTTAGATTTATTCATTTTTGAAATCACAGCCGTCGACCTTCTTTGATTTAGAAAATAATTGAAATTTTTCCAAAATTTAAGGTGCTGATAGGGTTGAGAGTGGGCCTGAGCCTTATCCGGTCAAATTTTGTTGCGATAGCTTGACCGTTGTGGAGAAATGGCGATTTTTAAATTTTTTTTTAAACGCCGGCCGTCCGCCATGATGGATTTGTTTTGGGCTTGCATTGGATCACCCGCAAAGAGAAATTAGAGGTCTTTATCGTTGTACAAAATTTGGTTGGAATTGATAATGTAATTTTGAACATATGCGAGTTTCAATGTTACGTGAGTTTGACTTGAAAATCACGCCCTTTGTGAGGCATTTTTGGGGTAAAATGGGAGTAAATGGAAAGTTTTTGTAGTTATATCCCTCTAGGCATGCAATCACGGGCTGCGCGGTAGCGCCAGCCCTGTTACCTGCGACTGGGGCCTGGGCTATGGCGAACTCTAGCCCTGTACAGATACGACACCTCTCAACCCATCGCCAAAACAGTTGTCACAGGTGATTACGTAAGCGATCCCTACATATGTGCTAAATTTGGTGTAAATTTGTCCACGGGGGTCTATGCAAATGGGTGAAATGTAAGGAAAATTTGTTAGTCATCTTCAAGCCAAACCTAGTGGTAAGTCTCACAAGCAAACTCCCTTAGTCATCACCCCGAATTTTGCCATTGCCCATAGTTTTAGCTGGTCGCTCTTACAACGCACTACCGTGCTACGCTTCATGATGTTTATGCAGTAGCAGATTATAATTGAATGTTTGTTGTGTTTATACATTGTTAATACATCTTACTTTGTTACTGCGGTGTCGGGTATATGTTCTTCAGTTTGTTGCTGTAACGGAATGGACTGGAATGTGTGTATCTGAATGTTTGTTGCATGTTATGTTCATATGTTTATAAGCCTATATCATATTTCTGGTATTATTTTAAATCATGTAAACTTAACGGTACGTTTCTTTTACCATGGAAATATCAGAAATTTTAATTTTACTGGCGTTGGACGGCCTACACAAAGGCAGAGTGACGTTGAACTTCTCCCATCAGTCAGCCGATCAATCAAGAATGGATGAGATGACTTTCTGTGACTTTGTCATATGAACGTTGTACAATGCATATGCCTAAGCAACATTTAATTAATTAAGTAAGTAAGTAAGTAAACCAATTTAATTAAGCGCCATAATCATTCAGTAGAATGAATCAGAGGTGCTGGAAAAGTCGCTAGTAGCCGGCAGTAGGCGAACGTTTTCGTAAGAACAAGTATGTCGATCATTCTTATTGTAGAGCCGATATGTACGCGGGCAGCGTTGCATGCTGCCCCCTGGTGAGTCACGTTGAGTATACGCCGCGCGCTGTATTAGGTTAGTAAAAAAGACGGGACAGACAGACTGACGGACGGACGGACGGACGGACGCCGCATGCTACCTGTTATTTTAGAGTGAGTAAACGGAAGATTGCGAGACAGCTGAGCACACGCAAGTTGGATGATAATTAAGTTGAGATGAAATCGGAACAAATTGGTACCAGACGCTTATCGACAGGCGAGTGTGGTGCGTGGTGCTTTTTTTCACAAATGCCGGCGCGGCTCGTCTGTACGCGTGGTTATCAAGCCGCGATTTGATGTACATGATGCCTTGAAAATTCCTCCCATTTTGGCCCCGTGTTCCCAAAATAGCTACATTAATTCACGGACACGACGCCAGGCTGGCTAACCGACCATTTTTAGTTTTTGACTTTCTGGCACTCTGGCGCTCAGCCCTGAGCGCCAGAGTGCCAGAACGTCAAAAACTAAAAATGGTCGGTTAGCCAGCCTGGCATCATATCCTTTCGTCACTGTCCCCATTTTGGAACTCTGGGCAAAAATGCGTTAACTTGCAGGGAGAACCTGCGATTCACTGAAGTAAAATACTGTTGATTTGCCAGTCGCGCTGACGCTGGACGCAGCTTAGTACAGAGCTACTGCAGTAGGTCACATGATTTGTTCCAGTGGGCAGTGGGCTAGCAGCAGCATCGGCGGCGTAGGCTATTCGCACCGAAGGTAGATGTCACAGGAGAATGTGTCCAGTTAGCTAACGCCGGTGAAAGGTGTGTGTGTGTGTGTGTGTACTGTATATATGTGTCTCAACGTGCCGGAAGGGAAAGAGCGCGTGGGGCGCGATACTTTGCAGCGGACTGTCTAGTAGTAAAGGAAAAAAGGAAAGGAAGCGTATTTATATAGCGCCTTTTATATACTATGTATATCTCAAAGCGCTCAGGCATGGATCACACAGTTTTACCTGCAAATGCACCATGCCTGCCTTTCCTTCGTAAGCGTTCACCAGATGGCGTCACCTCTAACTGCGGTAAGAGACATCTACTTGCAGCTTACTACTTATCTGTCGACCCCGAAGGGATGAAAGGCTGAGCTGGCCTGGTTGGTTGACCCATAGCGGACGGTTTACTCACATAAGTGGTCACCCGTCAGCTACATGTAGAGCTCAGGACAGAGAAAGTACGCCGGCCGAAGACCGACGTTCTACCAGTGAGCCACGCAACCAACAGTATTATAGAGCGTAGGTAGCGATATGTGTATGTGTGTGTGTGTGGTGTGTCTGTGTGCGGCAGACGCTACGTTGAGGACGAGACGTTGATAAGGAAGCTCTACATAACAAAAATACAGTCGACCGATGAGAGTTCGTACCGGTGCCGCGCGACGCGCGGTGACTTCCGCGCCGATAAAGAAGTCACCCTCAAGATCTACAGTAACTATCCACGTTACTTATTGTTATTTATTTATTTATTATTTATTATTTATTATTATGTATAGAAAAATCACGTCAAACGCGTGAAATTAAGTACAAGCACAATAAGATTAGCAGAAGTACAAAAATAAAAACATACTGACTAATAAAAACAAACAACCAAGTGAAACACAATACAAACTAAGCAAAGCAAAAATCAATAACAATCATCAAATACGAGTCTATGTACACCTTGATGATGCTAACGGTGAACTGTTTCACGAACTCGTAAAAATACGAACATGTTTGTTGCAATGCCTACACTTCTGTCATTCATTAGTAGTTTTTTAAAACATGAAATTAAAACTATGCTACATACGTCGTATGTAGCGTGGTCTGTGTCTGTGTGTTCGGAACACGGGTGAGCTGTGATAAAAACGGCTGAACCGATCGAGATGCCGTTTGTGGGCTGACGCATGTGGGTCCAAGGGAATAATGTATTAGATGGAGTCAAGATTGGACGAATCCATTCATCGCCGCAAAGGGTGACAAGACAGCGATGCGGCCTGTTGTCAAATTACTTTGGACGCTTGTTAGTACTGTTACTATTATGTAAAGCCCACCAGCACAAAGCTATAAGCGTGAAAATTAAAGTAAGCAAAACAACTACCATGGCTGTTAAAAATTGCTCAGGAAGGCGACCACATTCCTTTTTGGAGACATGTGGACAGACAATGGAACAAGAACACCGTTTCTCCAGTGTCCCCAGTAACTGTAGTGATGTGACTTATAATAATTGTTCTTGTCAAGACCTTTTTAACAAACTGAAGACCAAGACCGAGACCTTAGCGACAAGATCTCGAGACCGAGACAAAGACCTTGTCAAAACGAACTCGAGCGCACTCGAGTTTCGAGACCTCGGTCTTGAGATTACCATCACAACACTAATTGAATTTCATTCATCAGAGCTGCGCTAAGTATTCGGTATTGTTGAATTGTTCCAAGTATTCAGTAATGAACACTCCTTTAAAACCGTTTAGTATCTTCAAATCCCAATCCTCTACTTGGAACAGTATGACTATGAGGTCACGAGACTGAGAACAAGACTATCGTCTCAAGACCAAGACCAAGACCAAGACCTTGGCTAAATGAACTCGAGTGCATTCGAGCTCGAGACCTTAGTCTCGATACCACAACACTGCTTATTATTACTGGCCCGCCTAATGGACCAGTATTGTTTTGCTGGCTGGCGTCTGTCGTCGTCTGTCGTCGTCTTCAGGTCTGATTTATTTGTTGATTTTGGAACTATATAAATTGTTTATTTGCTTACTTAACTTTCTTAGTTACTTTATTCCTTCCTTATTTACTTCCTTACTCGTTTACTTCCTTACCTGTCAACTTCTTCCAGAATAGGCTCGTTCCGTTTCCAGGCTGGAGGTCGTAGAAGGCGACCAAAACTGGCTTTAATTATTTGTGTTCATTTTGTGTCGTAGTATATTTTGCTACGGATGCGTGTTTGCTTTTGTTGAGTTTGATTTAGTTTTTCAGTACTGAGCCAAGAGATTGGCTGGGAAGAACGTCTCCGAAGTGAGCGGTTTTTTCTGTCGATGGGACGTAAAACCTTAACTCAATCAATCAATCAGGATCGCAAGTAGGAAAACTTCACAGTTACCCCAATGCCGTTTTTAAGCTCTTCGCTGGTTGAGTTCGATGTGTTTGTTTCAGAGCCGATAACGTTCGACAGTGCTGTTAGTCCTCAGCATCCGCGCATCTACTCGGACGCGCTCGTCAAGTGCGTCGTCAGCGGGTCGCCGAAGCCGGAGATCTCGTGGCGCTTCAGGGGAAAGCGCATGACATTCGGTCAGCGGCACAGTGCCTCGTACCTGTTTCACAGAAAACACACACGTGCACACGGAAAATGCGACGGGTGGTGTATCAACGGCCCATTCTACTTGCTCCCTCCTTTGAAAACTTTTGAAAAATTATTAACTTAAAAGCCGATAAATTCATATTCACGAGAAAGTCCGGCGATACTGCGGAATAGCGGACCCGTTTACGTACCCTGTGTAATTTTCATGGGGTAATAAACATGCAAAACTTTTTATGTGGACTTCGTGGAATTTGATGTGAAATAATACTCCGTGGATTTTCCCTGCAAATAGGTCTCAGTTTTATAATTCAAACTCCATGGAGACTGCGTGGGATTTCATGGAGACTCCATGGAAAATTTCACATGTTTATTTCCCCATGGAAATTTCATGGGGTATGTAACCGGGACTACTATTTTGCAGGATCGCAGAAAGTCCTTACGCGAGGTCGTACCGTCGACCACTTCAGCACTAAGAACGAGACAATTGACTAGCTGGCTGTTACTTTTATTTACACGGTGTTTCATAAAAACGTGCCACGCTATTTTTATAACCGCCGGCTTGGGTATAGCGTTCAGTCGCGTCTGTCTGTTTGTCTGTCTGTTTGTCCGCTCTGTAAAAGGAAAACGATTTGAGATATCGACGCCAAACTTTGTACACGTATACTCTACAGCATGCATTCACCCAGAGGTCAAAAGGTCAAAGGTCAAGGTCACACGGTTACGAAAACCGTCACGTTCGCACGGTTGCTAGAGACACATGCTGCTACGGCCGTAGTAGTAGTAGTAGTACAAGAGCTCATCAGAAGATGAGATGGCGAACGTGAACGTTTAATGACGACATCGTACCAGAGAATTTCTAAATTCTCTGCATCGTACATTGTACAGGCCAGAGCCTACGCCCATTAAAGTGAGTTTCTAATTTCTACTATAACTAAGCGTCAATGGTAATCTGTGCAGTGCACCCAATCGGCTGTGCACCTACGCCCATCAAACCGAGTTATCAGAGTTGGTTTTGCCTAAATAATCGCTGAGTAATTGCGCAGATGGTATTAATATTGTAATAAACTATCAAAAGTAGATTTTGAAACCGAGGTAAGCCTAATAATTGTTTTACGACGACATCGTACACGAATTAGGTGAAATAATGCAAAATAAGGGCCATTACCAAATACGGTAAAATAACGCAAAATAAGGGCCATTTCGCCGTTCAAGGTCATTCAAGGTCACCGATATTGGTACCAATTGAAAGCTCATATACGACTTCTTATCAAAACGATAGCTAGGCAAGTACTGCGCATTAAGTCTTGAATTTATGAATCTGCTAGGAATTTATACCATGGGCGTCGCGCGGTCCCTCTGTAGACGTTTACATAGTAATCGTAAATTGTCTATATTTATGGCTTCGTCAACCACTTTCACGCAATTCGCCCCGGAAACTACCAAATTCGGTAAAATAACGCAAAATAAGGGCCATTTCGCCGTTTAAGGTCATTTAAGGTCACCAATTTTGGTACTAATCGAAAGCTCATATACGACTTCCTATGAGTGATTAATACTTACTTACCTCCTATCTTGCACCGTTTCGGAGATACAGCATTCCAAAGGTGAAAAATCGCTATATTTCGCTACCCCCTTCGTTTAAACCCCCCGACGGAGGCGTTCCCCTTGGACGATCTCCGTAAAATTTTCCTTGGATGTCAATGGATGGCCAAGATACCAAACGGCGATGAAAAATTGCCGAAAATTTCAACCGGCTGAGTAGGGTGCACGAACGTTACAGACGACAGACAGACAGACGGAACGGCGATAGCATATATAGCGAACGTGAACATGAGTTCACGTTCGCTAAAAACGAATGTTCATTAACGTGACGTACATGTATGTACAGAAATGTACTTCGAGGTCGTGGTACAGTTAACTGCAGTCACGCTGACTGTAGCCTAGATGTTACGCGTATGACCGCTGGAAAATCTCGGTCTCAAATTGAAAGTTGCGTATTCTGAAAAGCATTTTTTCTGTCCGTTGTCCAAGACCACGAACCGACGTATAGGCAGCACAGACAATCAACCAGTAGGTGTGTTAATATATCTTATTAGCCCTCACGGCAACGCGATGCCGAAGCATCTAATATTCGTAAATTGTTTTTCTGGGGGCATTGGGTGTCAACAAACGTCGTGGAACGGTCTGGTATTAATATTCTCCTATCAGACTATAAGCCCTGTAACAATACGAACATCCGTTTTCCATTTTTCCGTCGACGATGAAAAAAATGAAAAATCGAAAATGTGGGTGTTCATATTCAATTTTTTATTTTTTTTATTGTCGATGGAAAACGAAAAATGGATGTTCATATTCCACTTTTTCCATATTTCATTTTTCATTTCGAATGAATTATAGAATTATAGGTAGGTACACGGACCGATGGTGATGATGATGATAAAGAATGTTACCTGTACGGGCAGGTGGTCGATACCAGAACGTGACGAACGGACTGCGCATCAAGAACGCCACGTTGGATGACGATGGTGTGTACACATGCCGTGCTGAGGTTGAATCGGACGGACGATACGACGAACGCAAGATCACTGTCGCCGTACACAGTACGTTATCATTCAGAACACGTTTAGTGTCAATAGCTCCAAGGACGTAGCTGACCAGGAAGGTCCAGGCATCCGGAACCCCCAGCCACGACCAAATCCATCTGTGAGATTTTCAAAAAAACTAGCAACAGTTTTTGTAAAAGTCCAAGCTTCAGAGACGTGGTACCTCAATAATAATCCAAAAGTCTGTGTTAGTACTTGTGCGCTCTGCGTCAGCTCATCTTTTTCAGTACTCAGTTTTCCTCTTCTGATTCACCACTTTGTACATCTATAACTCCATCTCTCTTTCACTCCTAGCTTAAAACCTACCTCTTTCACAAATCCTACCCCCCTTAGTTTCACTTCTTTCTCCCGGACTGCCTCCATGGACTTTTCCTGGACTGTTTCTTCTGAGCAACTCGGTTTTTATTTCATTTTTCCTTATTTTTCGTTTCTGGGCCGTGCGCTAGATTAAGCTGGCCATCTCGTCAGCTTTTGAGCGCACGTTAATCTACCGTATTGTATCATATCGTATCATATCGTACTCAGCCAAGAGATCGACTGGGAAGAACGTCTCCCGAGTGACCTACTTTGTGTCGGGTGGGACGTAAAACCTAGACTCAATCAATCAAACATTTCATCTTTCTGGAACACTTACTGTATTTCATAATTTCATTCGATTGGTTGAATCGTGACTGACTTGCTTTACGTTGATTTTGTGTGTGTTTCAGTTCCTCCCGAAATGCTAGAGGGTCCGGCTGAGTTTGAGGGCATAGAAGGCGAAGAGGCTAACCTCACTTGTAACGCGTCTGGCACACCGAATCCCACGTTCAGCTTCTACAAGGTACTCGTGATCTTGCTCTGCATGAGAGAGCATTTGAAGGTAGAGTGTATAGGAGTGTAGACTGTATGCTCATGTCACTTAGGCTGGTTATATACCGAGATATGGTATGCATAGATTGACAGTGACGTCATTTCTTAATTTTTATCTATGCCAGCTGTTCTAGCCGCCGTGATGTAGGCAAGGAAAAGTAAACATTTTGCAGCACTTACAGTCAGATTACCGAGATGGCGCTAGTACTAAGCTTTTCTTAAGCCTATCGATTCAATTTTATTTAAATAACGTGAAAACGTGACAAATCTTCACCAGTTAACTTCTCGTATTACGACATAGAGATTACTGTGAGTCCTGTGACGTCACTTCATCCTATTTATATCCGCGAATGGTTACCAATCTCATTACTCACCGGCGGTCACCGTTCTCGACGTAAAGTAACTTCGACAGACGTAGTTACGTCTTTACCAAATGGCCACCTTAAGAGAGCATAGCAGCCTGTTAATTATAACAAAAATGTTTACTTCGATTTAATAATAACAAGCATGTGCGTCCTGGTATTATTATTATTATTATAACGATAATTTATAAAGCGCCATAACATGATAACATTACAAGGGCGCTCATACTACAATACTACTAGAATACTACAATAAAATACGTAGACGATGACATAGAGAAATACATAT
>Ga0209780_1003394_pt1 | contig 11856 bp, 7 predicted proteins | sample WorMetexBAHAMAS2_FD_187384 | JGI IMG/M metagenome (GOLD analysis project Ga0209780, IMG submission 187384) | Marine gutless worms symbiont microbial communities from Max Planck institute for Marine Microbiology, Germany - Inanidrilus exumae... | ecosystem: Host-associated > Annelida > Digestive... | reverse complement strand
GCTTCGTCCGGCTCCGGGGCCTCCGTATGGATCGTACGACTGTGCCGGTGGTCCGTAATTCTGCATATCCATGCCGTATGGATCGCTGTACGGATCGCTGTACGGATCGGAGTACGGATCGCCCATCCCGTTCCCGTTAAATGGGCCTCCAGGTCCACCTCCAGGTCCACCTCCAGGTGCGCCGTTCTAAACACAAACATGCATATTACGTACACTGATCATTCACACAAAAGAGAAAACTAATGAAAATGACTAAAGGCAATTAATAAATTGAACAGAAGTTCAGTGTGCCTTCGCGTGCGAAATAACGCACATTTTTCAGGTTCATGTGCTTATTGGCAGGTTTGGCATTTCAGTTTTACGGCTGCGATTTTTAGGGATTAATTAATCGATTAATCGTTACAAGTTTTAATCAGTTAAATTGTTTTTCGTCAATTAAATTTGTCTTACATACTTATTTCGTTCTAATTACTCCAATTAAATAAATTACTCGTTAGCAAGTGATACACAAAATTTCCAGTGTTTTGGCTTACTGAAGCTTGTTGAAGGATTACTAGCTTTTGTTCGGATTGAGTGTCTATTACTGGCCCGCCTAATGGGCCAGTACTGGTTTGTCCTCTTTCGTCTGTTGTCGTCATCTGTCGTCGTCTGTAACGCTGCCGCGAACGGGCGGGCCGGCCGCCGGGCGCGTGGGCGGTCGGGCGGCCGACAGTGCACGGCGGGCCAGTATGGTTACGTCTCGTTAAAACTGATAGTGGCAGTAATTGTCACTGTTCTACGAAGTCACTGCTTACCAGCCGCAGCACAAAAGTATGCTCCAGAAAGAATGTATACTAACGACTTTCGAATTTTAATGATTCTAATCGATTTCGATCGATTCGTTGGCAATTAAAAACATTCGATAAATCGACTACAAAGTTTAGTGGTTACCAGACATACGTAGTTTGTTTCGTATATCACCGCACGATGCATTGTTTTTATGAGCAAAAAATGTTAACTCAATTCTTTCTCTCTCTGGCTATTTTACTGTCTGCGTGTCATACTCCTTGATGCTCAAATAGGCACGAGAAAAACTGTCTTCGATCGAGGATCGAGGTTAGACCGACCGCGTTATTGCGTTAGCACGCACGCCCATACGCGAAGGACATTGACCTTGTACCTTGTACCTTGACCTATGCTCTTGACTTTTAATCACAGGCGAGCTGTGGTCATGACCAACACACACAAACTCATGTTCAGAGGTCAGTGAAAACGGACGGTAAGACGGACAGACGGACGGACAGACGGACACAATCGATATTTACCATCCCGGCTAACACGGTCGGTAAATATTTTATTCGACCAGATGCTCTCACCATTTTGGTTCTGTAGTACGAAATAACGAGTCCAAATTCCCAAAGGTCGCCTCACTGACTGCGCTAAATACAGTGGAATATGAGAACTCCCATAAAACAGTTAACGTAGTTGTAATTATTGTTAACACGTGACATGAGATCCAGAAGTCGTAGTGCATATGCTGCGTTCTTCCGTGTAGTAAGCTCACTACAAAAAATCTTGATTATGATTATGAGTCGTTCGCTGAGATTCCGAAGAGAATTCCACAGAATGGATCTGGTTTAAAGAAAAATGGACACAGTGATATTACTACTTTGATTATTTTTTTGGATTTTGCCAAGTGTTATTAAGAACAAATTTGAAGTCAATGGCCTTAGTGCGGACCAAATAAGCCAAGTCTTTGGCTTTGTCCTTGACCACAGTCAGCAAGTTCGTAGCTTTCTGTTTCGTTTTGCCAGAATTTTTACTAACATTAACAATTATGCATCTTACAACTGTACAATACCAACTGAAAATTGTCAAATAAGCATGCAACGTAACGGACACTACAGGACTGGTAATATATGATTCAGGCTGTTTGAACATTTGAACTGCGCTTGTTTTGCTTTATCATGCATGCACGTACTTGGACACTAGGACGACTTACATGTTTGAATCATTACGACGACAAAACTAACCAAGTTTCTGGTATTGTGCTTTTCACGACTAGGTTGACGAAATATCTGGATTTTGCTTTTACTACGTCGGCCAAATCCTTGGCCATGGCTTTGCCTATGTGCTTTACTTATTGTTGGCATCTCTGAATGAACAAACAGTGTATCTTATTTACCTGTGGCTTTTTGGAGAAGTGTTGGAGCAACAGGTATCCGATAATGAGGAATGATATTATCGCAAAGACTCCGATGGCGACTGGTAGCCCAAAAAGCGTCGTCGCATTGCTCATGGTGTTGGTGCCACCCAAAGTATAGAAACCACCTCCAGCTGTTGTTATCTGAAACATTGCATTCAGCGACAGACACAAATTACTCAGACGCAGGTGACTCTTTCTGCAACATTTGCTTCAGTCGATACTTTTAAAGACCTATTCATATCGCCAGAACTGCGAACTGTTAGTTCAGTTCAGTTGAGTTTTGCCGCTGCGATGTAAACAGGCCTTAACGCCGCACACACTACCGCCACCATTGAAGTGTCCTCAAAAAGGCTCGTCCGTCGCAAAGGGGCGATCCGTGTCATTTATATAAGTCCTGCAAAGTTTCACTACATTATGACGGTTGATAGCGTATATATAATTCACGCAGATCCAATTGTGTGCTCGACAGTCGACACAATGTCAGTGCGGTACATTCGGTGTCCATTATGTTCGTCTGTCCGTCTGTCTGTCTGTCAAACACCGGTATTGTATCAAAAAAGCTAACCATAGGATGACGCAATCAACGCGCACTCCAGTTTTCTGACGCCAAAGACGTAGATAAATTCCACCGGGTCACACTAAGGGGAGCGCCATGCACACGTGCGGAAGGAACATTTAGCAACTTTTGACCAATAACTTATCATATCTGGAATTTGGTACAAGACATGACATTGGCATAAAGGAAGGTTAATAGAAATTAGTAAGTGCTCTATCGAACAGTACATTGGCAATGACCTTCAGTAACACTAACCAGCTTAAATTACATGTATTTTTTATCGCGCGTCACCATACCACAATATGCAGAGTGCAGCATCGATATAAGTAATTCTGTGTGTTCGTCCATCAGTCTGACTGTCTGTTAAGCTTGGTACTGAGATACAAGAAGCTCAGCGATCACAGAGGAAACGCGCGACGAGCTATGTCAGACGAAATTTTGTCAATTGCCGTACGATCAAACGACAGAATTCAATGTGAAAAGATTCGCAATTGGTGAATGACCTTGAAAGCCACTCAAGGTCAACGGATAGCCGCTATTCGCAAAGCCATAAGACTATATCACTTCCTATTAATGGTCTGTAGTATGAACGTCTCTACCTTGCGCCATTTCCGAGATATTATCCCATGTACAGGGTACGTATCTGCGTGGGACCGTCTAAAGTCCTGTAGTTTCGACAAGTCCATTGAAATTACAAGTCACGTTTGGCATTTGTAGACTAGGACTTGATACAATCTACCTACATGTATGCACAATTTGACGACTCTAGCTTCAGCCGTTTCACAGATATGGTTGGCGCCCACCAAAATTTAAATTGTTTACGTGACCTGGTCACGCCCCCTTTATGGATGGTTTGTCATTCATGTGCTAACACTTGCTACGATCAAACTATCTACCAAATTCGAAAACTCTATATCAATCCATAACGAACATATAAAAGACGATAAAAAATATCGAAAATTGGGTGGTTTGAGGTAGTTCGAGGTCACTCAAGGTCACCGAAAATAGCACTATTGGATAGAGCAGTACATAAGTTCTTGCGACATGATGCCAGGGCGACACAATGGATATTTTAGTAATAGGTTTATAGATTAGGCGTCTTCGAGATATAATGTCGGCCTTAACTGCTAACCATATATCGTACACATTAGCCTTAATGCGAAACCGTATAAACATGACAATAGTAATAGAAGTGATACATACGTAATAGACAAGCAATGCTTGGACCACGATCATCGCTGGAATTACCCCCAACGCCATTGCCATTGCGACATACATCCATCGTTTCTTCTGAAAAAACAAAACGATCATTTCTGGACTCCTGTCGGTCTATCTCTATTTAGACATAGCGAATCTAAACCTATGCATTAAAACATGTCGACTCCGGAATTTTCATAGACAAGTGCTATTTGTGAAGTCATGCGGTGGATTTCGGTAAAGGAAAACAACCGACTACCACCATGCACTTTTGGTAGAATTACTTATTGCTATTCTTAATAAATTTGACAATGTACCTTTTGTTGATCGCGAAGATTTTTGGCTAACTGCATAGTCAACAACGCAGCCACAACAACCTAAATACACGCACACGCACAAACTGATACACATCTATTGAGCACAAGCATAAGGTATTATGTTACGTATGACACAGAACAGTGCTATACTAAATGTTAACAAGTGTCCAGTCATTTGGCAAAAGACCGCATCGCCGTATTGTTGCCCCACGCTGCGGCGAATGCATTTGTCCGCCGCGTACTTTGGGCAGGCACATTAGCCAGCGGCAGGCGAACAGTATGGGGTACACTCATGTAAAGGCACATTGCAACGAGCCGGTACATGTCCCCTCAAAACTGTCCCTTCCCGTGGGGATCTGGGTCCTATCTAGTATATGGCTCTTTGGGGTTAAGCGATTCTGCCCCCATGCGGCATCTCGATCGGTTTAGCCGTGTTTGCACATGTGTGCCCAACACACACACACACAGACAGACCACACTACGTGCGGCATCTGTAGCAACAAGCCGCATTTACATGTATGCACTGCGTGCAAGCAAGGCGGCCTATAAGCTTACACGTATAAGTAAGTAAGCAAGCAAGAATATTTATATAGCGCAGAAAATCATACGTCACACTGTATGGCACAGTACAGTCTACCATATGTAACAACGACAGAAATTAACGAAAAAGGAATAAAAATCAAATAAGACACTTATGGCTATCGCAAGCAGTCATCGCAAGTGCTTAATTATTGCACAGGTTCATTTGAAAAGGCTTGTAATCGGTCAAAGACCTCGCAGATAACTCAGCGTTATCGGAAATCTTGCTAATCGATAGGCCACATATTACCCTGTTTCTGTTCGGTAGTTACAACGTCATAGTTTATTTGAATCTCCAGTTTTATCGCTATCTTACCGCGCGACGCTATGCTATGTGTCTGTCCGTCTGTACGTTACACGCCCGTATTGCACCAAAACGACAAAAAACGACAAAAAGATCACACAAACAACGCCATACGATAGCCCAGGGATTCTAGTTTTCTGATGCCAATTTGCTGATTACAGGGTAATAGATTTTTTTCACCGCCAAGAATTAACACAATTGTCAACACTGCTCAGCGATGTTCGTCTATCTCAGCACTTGCTGAGCTGTTGTAACGACATGATGCAAGATTTGTTGCCAGCTATCGGTGACACGTACCAGTATTCCGCCCCAGATTCCGGCTGAGACCCATGTGAACGTGAGAACGCTCGGATATTGTTCTCCGGCAGGCGTACTACATGATGTCGAGTAATCGTCGCTGTTGCAGTACGCTTCTCGACTGATGACCAAGTCAGCGATACCTAAAGCGACTGTAACGACGCCGAGGAGGGCCAATAACATTCCTAGTTGTCTCCATCGCTTATCTACCACAGCGACACATGCAAACGAACAGATAGCACTCAACGAGTTACGACACACTACACTACACCTGAGATGGGCAGTCGAAAAAGTCATTGTAATTAATTAGATTGTACATATTATCAGCTGCTGTGATTTTAACTGTATATACGAGAGACTCAGGATCCCAAGAGTACACGTGAGAAAAGTTTCGGTTACGATACGTTCAAGTTACTAGCAGTTAATTTTCTATTGCTTTTCAACCAAATTACGACATGAACTCAATTGGCGCCAAAGAGACAGACGACAAACTAGAACCTAATCTACCTATTAATGAATTATAGGCTTTTATGCACGCGTGAAGATAACGCTAGACTAGATTAGAGACAGCCTGCAGATGGCTCGAAGTCGAATGAACATTAACGTGCAAGCTAAACTATGAGAAATTCGAAAAGTTGGTTAATTTAGAATTTTACAACAAAAGAAACTGTCACGCCGCTTACGGTAAAGAAGAAAATAGAAAAATCCCAGAAGCACAGTCGACTAACACCAAGTATTTACTAATTAAAAGATACATATTGAAGACGGCGGAGAAAATTAATATGATGTGACATACTTGGCGGGCCGCCTGGCGGTGTGGGGCCACCTGAGGAGCCTCCGAAGAGTGATGATAAGCCTCCGAGGAGTCCCCCGCCTCCTCCGCCGCCGCCTCCACCACTAAACATCGTTGTCGATTCACTTCGCAAGTAAGAGACTCGTCAGCTGAAGTCAACAAACACATCAGTATCGTATTAACAAGAAACCTAGCTGTTGCAGACAGTGCACATCATCGTCAAGCAGCAAAATGGAAATCACCGTCTCGAGCAACTGCATTTTTATATGTTTGCTGTAGGTACATAATAATCTTGAACGTCATAAAAGTTTACGGGAAATGGCGCTATGCGATAGGCCAATGATTTTATCATCAATTCCTGTTAGCGATTTTTAGTAAAAACTGTCTATATGTTGCATGCTAATTTCGATCTATCTACTGCAGTAACTGTGACGTTAAATGGTTTCACTACCGGGTTATGGCCGTTAAAATTATAGTTCATGTATAATTTCTTATTCGTCTTTAAACAACTCTTCGCTAACATGCGCTATATTTTGAAGGCATGGGAATTAAGGTATGGTCACTCACGGTCTCATTCGGGTTGGTGCTATTCGATAAAGCGCATTTCATGATAATTTTCCACTTTAAACACGTTTGTATCCTGTACCCGATAACGTTTCATAGTTACTACCATTTGTTTTTTCCAGAACGACCTTCCTCTGGCACGCGGAAGAGCTAAAGGATGTGCCGATGTTTTTTCTTTTTAATGGTCCCTTGGACATCAAGGGAAGACCAATCTCAGAATGTACTGGACCGATCTTCACCAAACTAGGTACGTATATTGGTGACCATAATCAATCCGACCTTCTTTTCCCGAACGCTCAAGGAACGTTGCCATGGTAACCGATTTCGGCGATAATCGGCGAAAATTGGCACACTCCACCTTCATTCTGGCATTCCACAACAGACGGGAATAGCGCAACTTGGATGCATGCTTTAACACCGCCGATGACCCACCTACGTCTGATAAAAATTCGGTGAACTTTGATTCAGTAATCCCTGAGTTCTGCACGCGCGTTTGTGCCTGGCGGGCTACACGCTGGGCTTTGCCACGTATTCGTCCTATCTGGCGAATCTATCACGCGTAGGTTAGCATTCGCCACGGCCAGTGCATGTAGCAAACTGAAATGCGTAGCTACATTGGATAGGACGGGGTCCTGCAATAATTAAATAGGTCACGTGGTTGGCGATGCCTCATTTCGAGGTGGTTTGTTAGTCGTAAACTAGCAATAGCCACGTCGATCAGTAATACAAAATTTTAGGCGTTTAGTTTAACGTGTTTTATAAACAAAAACAGCTAAATCAATTTTTAAAATGGGGTGGTTTAAGGTAGTTAGGGTCTATTTTAACCTGTTTAAAGGACACGAATGGCAAACGAATTTTTAATCGGGTTGTTGAAGGTAGTTATGGTCAGTGAGAGTAACTGGAAATGGTACAATTCCATAGTAATTTCCGAACTATGGACGCATTCGAGGATGACGCCCGTTTGTGAGCTAGAAAGCACAAAAAACAAGTTTGGGATTGATTGTGGATTTACGACCCACTTGACACAAATAGATTGTTTTATCGACATTCTTTCTAGCCAATCTCTTGACTTAGAACTGAATAAACTAAATTTAAGACATCAAAAGTAGACATTCGCCAGAAAACAAAAAGATGTCATAATACAAAAAACACTAAAAACGGACTTTTCGCCTTCTACGACGCCCGATCTGGAGACGTATTGGACCTATTTTGCAGCTTCGAGTCCGCATTAAATTTCTTGGGCACTAAAGTTGCTTGCCTCCGGAGCACTGAAGCAGCTTCGGCTGGATGCCCTTTGCGGCGCCAACAATCACTGATATAGGTTTCAACTGGAACCGAACCTGGATTCCAGGTCAGATTAACGTCGTTGGACCGCTAGCCATCACATCTGTACGGGGCTTCTCCCAAAGTTATCGTAATTTATGGCAGCTACGTATCCGATAGTACTGGTACGAAAGAGGCTCACGAAAACGCATTTACGTACTAAATGATATCATGTCATAAAAGTCACATATCTTGCATGATACCTCATCATATATAGTTATAATTCAGTATTTATGACTGCACAAATGATAGCTTTTCCAGAACGGATCCACTTTAATATTTCTCTCGCTCGATTTCAAACTAATTCATTAAATTTCTCCGTGGGAGCATACCTTCCGAGCCTCGAGTAGTGCTCCCGCCTTCGGCGGATGCATGTGTGTAATTCCGACCCATGACTATCTCACAAACAAATTTCCTATCCGTCACTTGTTGTTGATATTCGAGTTAGATGAAGTTAGTTTGCTCAGAGAATTACTACCTATATCCCAATCCACGTAAATCATCAATGCATTGCTGCATTACTCCCCATCTGTTGCAGACCCCGAGCGCAGCGCATCCCGTTAAAAATCCTAGGAAGCAAAGCTATTTTTAGTCGACCTCGCAGTAATGTCTGTATAGACGGTAAATTGGTTTTCGAATTAGATTACGTTAGTTTGCTCAGAGAATTACTACGTATATCCCAATCCAGGTAAATCATCGATGCATTGCTGCATTACTCCCCATCTATTGCAGACTTCCAGCACAGCGCTTCCCGTTAAAAATCCTAGGAAGCAAAGATATTTATTTTAGTCGACCTCGTCCGTATAGACGGTAAATTGTTGATTATTGTAGTACAATAACGACGACGTACTTACCAGAAAGTCAACGCTATTTAAGAACATACGTTTCGGCTTGAACGACTATCATGACGATGTACGTTCATGTGCCGTATGTGCGATGCGCAGTCGAAGAATACGCCCGACGTACGCGAAGTCGCCGAGGCGCCGCCGCCGTCGACACGGATCGCCGGACAAGGCGTACGACCACCAGCCGACCGACCGGCAGTGTTTTTTTCCTCCCCGAGAACGAACAATTTCGTTAACGAAAACCGTAAGTAAACGGCAAAAGCGAGCTTGCAGAAAGAAAGACGAAACGAGCGCGTTGCGTGGTGGCTCAGCGGTAGGGCGTCGGACTTGCGATTTACAGGTCGCGGGTTTAATTCCCGGCCGGTGGCTTTCACGTAACATAAGTCAACTCAGCCTTGCATCCATCCGGGGTCGCTAAATCGAGTACCTGCTTCGGCTGGGGGTAAAAGCGGGATTCTCACCTCTGTCGGGTGGTGAGTAACACTGTGTGATCCCATATGGCATGTGAGTTTCCCGTAGCGGTGAAGAGCTAAGTTGATGCTAAATTGCTATACACCGTTTACTTTACTTTTACTTTACTTTACGTGGAATTGTCGTTAACAAAAGAGTGCGATTTACTTAAGCTGTGACCAAACGACCGGAATGGAAAAGTGTTAGAAGCGGTATTGTGATCCTATATTGACTCCTTTGATTTCTGGGTCGTGATTCTACATACTCCAGTAAGAGGAACGCGACGCGATTTTCTGTGGCGCATTCCGACAGACCGTCGTTCTGCTTTGTCCAAGTCCATTGGAAAGCCGAGTGCTACTTTTAAATTATTTTGTTCTCGACGCTGGCATCACTTTATTTCTTATCTTTGAACTTTGCCATTGAATTGGCGCATTTTATCACCCTTTAAAAACCAAATTTCAACTTTCATCTGTTCATAACTCAAAAACCAACAACCGCATCATTCGACCCCACACAAGTCAATAGAGCATCAACTCGATGGCCTGCTGTGACCTTGATCTGTGACCTTTGACCTGCAGAATCTTATCAGGTCATCGATATTGGCTAGTAAATATTCCACGTCAGCTTTCTTAAAATTGTTCAAGGCGTTGATGACTGATGAGATATCGTGGTATCGAGGAACGAACGAAAGAACGCCCAGACGGAAAAAAGGAAAGGAAAGGAAGCGTATTTATATAGCGCCTTTTATATACTATGTATATCTCAAAGCGCTCAGGCATGGATCACACAGTTTTACCTGCAAATACACCATCCCTGCCTTTCCTTCGTATGCGTTCACCAGATGGCGCCACCTCTAACTGAGGTAAGAGACATCTAATTGCAGCTTACTACTCATCTATCGACCCCGAATGGATGAAAGGCTGAGTTGGCCTGGACGTTACATACTTTATGTAACAGCCCGAAAAGAATGTCCTCGCCGACAGTGTCGGGCGGCGATGGCAAAAAGAACATTTCGGAGTAGCTGCACGCTCCGTTGAAGACTGTCGTCCTCCCCGGTCTAGCACGACGTCGCTCTACGACCGAGCAGCGGAACCACCCTACTGAATGGCGCCTGCAAGTGCATACGGTACGAACACGCTAGGTACACCCTTGTCGCCCCATGTCAAAATAGCCGCATTCAACGTGGCGGCGGCGCAAACTACACCCAATTTACCAGAAGCCACCACCTTCCCAGCTCCCCTCCTCTCCCTAACATACAGTAGCTTAGCATTCATTCTCGTCTGCGACGCTCGGCTGTGAAACTAAAAAAATGTCTTGTATTGTCAGTAGTTAACTAAGTAGCTTAAGTACTTTTATGTAACGTTGCCAGAAAGTTTTAGCTACTTTGAAGTAAATTAGTTAGTAGCTTAGTAGTAACAAAGTAGTTAACTACAAAGTAGTTTAACCACTTAGAAGTAGCTACATCAGAAAACTGCAGTGTAAGTTTTAACACCTTTAATCTCGCACTTAGCAACTGGAGACTGAATATTCAAGCAACCAGCACTGAAGACATATTGGCTGAAGTTGGCCGCTACCTCGTGGATTCCAATGTCGGCACTGTGTCGATTCACAAACATCCACGGCTAGCGGCAACGTTCGTGAGGTTCAAGTCGGTCCATGCCGAGTACTGTGGAGAGACTGTTTTTTTATTTAAATTCTATTTAAAAATCTCCGTTGAGCTGTTGCAGACAAAATAAATATCGGTTCCTCGTAGATGTAAACTCAGCGACGACGTGTTTTAAAAGCTAGTGTTTTTGGGCTATAACCTAAAGAGACAGGACTGACTGTTATTGAATACTGACTGTTACTGAACTGATGTAATATTAAGCATCAGCGTATCGAGCAGATGTCGTCGCTCGTCGTCGTCTTCGTTCTGTCGACAGCCCGACGCTGCTGGTGCCGTCAACTCGTCGGGCAACTCTCGGCGACCGCGCGTTTTATATGGCTGCAGCGCGGGCATGGAACAGTTTGCCAGCACAGACCAGGACCGCCTCCTCTCTGACAACATTCCGGCGCCAAACCAAGGCTTATCTTTTTTCCGTCAGTCATTCGGCTGATGGAAGTCTATCACTGTCCTTTCAGCCGGTGGAGAACTAAACCTGAACACGTGTTTTTGTCTTAATTCGTTAATTTGTGTAAGGTGCCCCCGCAACTTTTTGTGATTGGCGTCACCTAAATCTTGACATTTGTAGTACCGTGAAGGAGTGTCCGTCATCATATAGTGACTCCGTCTTAGTGTTTTTGTACAAATGGTTATTCTGGCATTCACTCAACATATACTCGGGCCCATATCTCAAAACTCCCTCGTCAGATTTTCACGAAATTTTGGGTATTTGTGGGGGACATGGGTGGGACCCCCCACACCAAATTTTGGGAAATTCTGACGAGGGGATTTTGAGGGAGGGGG
>Ga0209780_1003393_pt1 | contig 11856 bp, 6 predicted proteins | sample WorMetexBAHAMAS2_FD_187384 | JGI IMG/M metagenome (GOLD analysis project Ga0209780, IMG submission 187384) | Marine gutless worms symbiont microbial communities from Max Planck institute for Marine Microbiology, Germany - Inanidrilus exumae... | ecosystem: Host-associated > Annelida > Digestive... | reverse complement strand
GATCTGTTTTCACCGTAGTCTGTTTGGCTGTTCATTTGTTTGTTTGTGAACAGGATATCTAAAAATTATGGGTAGATTTTCATGAAATTCTGGGAATACGAACAAAAAAGAGTTAATTAAATTTGGAATATTAGGGTTAGGGTTAGAGATAGTCCAGTAGTCAACTGGACTAGTCGATTGCTTTGAAAAGCCAAAGTGAAGTTGGAAAACCAGTTACGGCGCAGTGCGGGAAAATGTGGGCCAATGTACTTGCTGCTCGTCGTTAACGACACTGTGTCGATTTGCGAAGGTACGAGTGCCGTATAGTTATTTGCGTGTGGTACACAGAAGACTATCTGGCGACTGCCGGAGGAGCGACTGCTGTTCTGCCGTCTTCATGGCCGACTGCAGCCGCGTATCAAATGGTGCCGACTTTGTACGCTACTGACGCTGCGACGGCTGCTGCTGCTGCAGGCGGCTTCTACAACCAGACTGCCTTCGTACCACAGCTTGCTGTCACTCAGCTGCCCCAGGTACTCAATGCACACTCAGCCATGTACCGCCAGTGATAACTATACCTGTTACTACAAACATATCTCATACCACGCTATAGCTAAACTCACTGATATGCCTCAAATACTGTTAAATCGCTAGATTTTGGGGGCTTTGTTACCTCCGACACAAGTGGGCGGGGTAATGTTTTACCCGTGTTTTTCTGTTGGCAGAATAATTTTAAAAGTTATTGGTGGATATTCACGAAATTTGGGAAACAGGTAGACTGCGAACAAGAAAAGAGTTGATTAAATTTCGGAAGTAGCGGTTAAATTTTCAGTTAGGGTTAGGGCCTATTTCACTTACATGCACGCACATGCTGGTAGTCGGTAACGACACTGTGCCGATTTCAATGTGGCGTGGCATAGGTATACACTCTACCGAGTGCCGTACAGATAGATTATTTGCATGAAGTTCAGTTGTACTTATAAGATCACGGAGTTCTGTCTAATCTGAATCAACGGACAGACCATAGTCCTAGTCATGTTGGATGCTTTCATTGTCATTACATCCAATGTAACCATGCTTAATTCAGACCGTTGGGTCCATTATTCCAGAATTTCAAAGTTGTAAAAGAATTCTGTAAAAATAATTCTTTGTGTACGATGTGCACCTTCCGTGTATAGTTTTAAGAGTTTGCTTAATCACTGTGATTTGGCCTTCTTAGAATTTAATTAATTTTCGTTTTTAATTTTGTCTTGTTGAGCAACCGTAAGTGCCACTTGGTGGCCTGTTTGTCCGTCAGTTTGTGCTTTGTTGTTTCTGTCACTTTATCTGTGTCATGTTTAATAAACAAATAAATAAATAAAATAAATAAATAAAATGGTTTACCAACGACGCTACATGTTAAGGAGATGAGCTGTTTGCACAGGGTTATCCAGCAGTGATGCCGTCAGAGCACATGCAAGGCGCTACCGAGGCACCGCTGCCCGTGTCGCACCTTGCCAACCCGATGCTTACGGGCGCCATTGCCGCCCAGCAGCCGCAGCAAGCCGGCGCCGCCGCCACGCTGCTACCGCTAGCCGCCGGCGCCGGCGGTCTGCCCGGAGTCGCCGCCGCAGCGCATCCCAACGCGTCGACCGGCCCATGCCCTGCCGTATTCGTCGCCAACATCGGCCACATCGGTTCCGACCGCGATCTCAAAGACCTCTTTAACAGGTTCGCTATAGCAATGGCCCATGAGATTCCGAAATCATCATTCTCGCCCGGGTACCTATTGCCTGGCGATTGATATATAAAACTGCGAAATGTTTATCAAAATATTTAACTACCTACTCCAAGAGACTTACTCGAAAGTATAGACAATTACTTTTCACTTTCGCATTTATTTCGCTTTAAAATCAAGTTAAATTAAATTAATATCAAATCCAGTGTCATTATCTAGCGCAGAAAGATCGTCTATGTCGGTTGTAGGCACAGATATGACATCAGCAGCAGCTTAAGCGTAGGTTGAATATGATAATAGCCATTAGTTGCATGCGTGCGAATTTAAGTCTGTGTCATTACTAAAGGTATCATTTCACATTAAACCTGCTATGCTTGTGCTTATGCATGCGTGTGTTGTGTTCCGTTGACTTAACTGCATAAACAGTTGAGTTAATATCGCGGACGATTTAGAACTGTACGGTACTTTACTTACTCACTTTATACGCTGCGTCTCAAAAAAACAATGCATTTGACTTCTGATTATGATTTGGGCAAATGTGACCGTTTTAAAATCATTTCGCCCGCAGATCCATGGGGAAAGTGTCTATGTGGTTATATTGTGAGATGTGTCTATACATGAGACTTTCGTCTCATGTTGTCTGCGTCACAACGAGACCTGTTGGAATTGCAATGTTCAAAATAATTACAGGTGAAGTTTTACTTTTACGATCACAACTAATTTGTTTTAAGTGAAACTTCACACACGTAAAAAAATTCTCGGATGACATATGCCACAACAAAACATCACAGTAATGATTTACTTAACTTTGGCAGCAATGTAGAAAGTACATAATGCAGATGATGCAATAACGTTCTAAATGTCTGACGACAAAGTCCGTGAAGCGTATGCAACAAACGACTTCATCAGTGTCCATAGCTAACAATAACGTTAGTAACTACATGTAGCCTACAACAGACGATTTACGCAGCAACTTCGCCTAAATTTAACTAAAGTGGTCAAAGTGCCCGCCTCTGACACGAACGCAAGTTTGTTATTTGTAGACGTCGATCTGCGCCATTCATCGATAGCTTCGTCACTGATTGCAGTCTACGCTCCATCTCAGTCATTCACTGGTTCAGTTCGTTGAGATGACTGCACTTTTGACTTGATTGCTGCTGCGTTAGGTTTTGCAGTCAACATGATTCATATCCGGGCTAGTAGACGACCACATCTGATGATATGAATGATCTTCAATCTCACATACAAGATGCCATTAAATCCACAGAATTTCCAATTTTAAAGTTTCATAAGGCAGTGTACTAACGCACTTAAAGTGAAATGGATTATGCGTCAGTGAAATAATTTAGCCCAGAAAAGCGCAAGCTCGAGGTCGTGCCGACCGCTTTAGCAACTATCCCGGCAGACACACATACAACCAACTTACTGCATTATACGGACGCTAAAGCGCTCGATAAAATTGGTCTGCATTTGCCCAAGTTATGATTAAACAAACATGTCGGTCCTCCTTATTGTCGGGCCGAAATGTACGCACGCTGGCTCCCGGTGAGTCACGGTGAGTGTGCCGACGGGACAGACAGACGGACAGACGGACGGACGGGCGGGCGGAAGGACGCCAGACCGTTACATTAATCTTTCCGCAAAACACGGCCAGCGTAATAAAAACAAGTGTTTTGTATTTTGAGACACATTGTAGGCCTACACTGTGTTTATTTGTCTACGGTGTAGCTACAGCAGTCCAATATGCAGTGTATGCAATTAGAACTATTGTTATACTGATCATTTTCGTGGCCCGGCTAGAGCTGTCTGTCCGGTGTGTGTGTGTGTGTCTGTGTGTCTGTGTCCGCACGATAACATTTGAATTAAGTAACTTTTGATTTAGATTTCTGACAAGCTGGTTCAACAGTATTTAGGTTAAGTTCGAGGGTCGAGGTCATAGGTCAAAGGTCAAGGTCACAGAACGAAAACGTTGCTGCAGTGATCGGGACAACATCGCGTGAGGGTTTTCTAAGTTACAAGTTGAAGTCGTACAATGATTTTGGTCACTATTTGTAAATTATCATTCCACGTTTGGGTGTATAAAATGTGATAGTTGTAAGCCTAGAAATTCGACTAAGCTTAGTATTCAACTACCGCGCACACGGGTTATCCACAATGGCCGAATGTATGTGACATGAGGAGAGTAATTGCTGCTCATTCTCGACTCGACGTCTTGTACTGCTGTAGTCCGCCGCACAGTTTTGCGGATCTTGCCAATTGTTACAGTTTTCCAGGATTCCAGCGGCAAGTGCGGGCACCGCGCAAGTCTGCCGAGTCGCCAGCAATATTGCTGGATTGCCAGGTGCGTGCGAGTCTGTGTGTGGTCGCGGCTGTGCGCGTGACCATATAGCGAAATGTACGTTTATAGTCGGTTCACAGTGTTGGAACCGGGTCGCCGAGCCAAACTCGGCGAGTGATCCGCTGTTTGAGAAATGTACGATAAACCTCTGTAGCTACTGCGGAGAACATGAAATCGGCTTCCTGAATTTGGTAGCCTGCTTTCAGTTGATTGAGATATCTGCTGCACCAGCAAGTATAGCACTGGTCTGTTCGCGAAACAAACTGATAGAATCGTGAATGTTTGGCCGTTCTTCCAGGCATGTGCCGTTGTCGTACGCAGTTTCACACACTTGTCGAGTTTCAGCTCTGATGAATGAACGACCCAGCTGCAGCCACGACTTCGTCAAATCTGATAACACGGCTCAGCGGTCGTACCCAAAAGTGACTCGGTTCCAGCACTGGTTCTTAACACTGTTTGAACGTTAAAACTAATAGTCTGGATAGTGTTCTCGTGTCTCTGACCTGCCAAGTATCGACGCATCGTGTATCACCAGCCAACAAGTTAACAGTAGAGTATCTCTGACGAATAGCAAGTGGGAGGATTTCACAGGGGACTTAGGAGACCACGGCAAACATTGAGAAGTGCAGTTACAAACGAGCTGCGGGAGTTAGAACACGGCTGGGTAGACGTGGCAGCAGCAGCAGCCGAAGACGGGCAGCAATGGCCTGTAGCGCAAAGCATCAAGGAAAAGTAATAATACAAGAAAAGAGTAAAACCAGCATAACCAGGCTAATGATCTTACGGTAAACCTTTGAAGTTCTCATATTCAAACACAGTTAAACACAATAAAAATAACAAGTGTCCAAAGTAATTTCGCAAAAGGCCGCATCGCCGACTTGTCACCCCTTGCGGCTGCAAATGGATTCGTCCGATCTTGTCCCCATCTAATACGTGGTTCCTAGAGCTCACATGAGTCAGCCCCCGAACGACATCTCGATCACCTCAACCGTTTTTACTCAGCTCACCTGTGTGCCCAGCAAACAGACACAGACACACCCGCCATGTCATCTGTCGCAATAGGCCGCATCTATGCTATGTATGCGATATGGACTAAAATACATAAACATCGGAAATTTTATCGCAGTTTAGTTGCCGCGAAAATCTTGTTGTCATAGGCCGAATATGTATAGCTTTTATCTAACACAGACAATCCTTTAATCTGCCCGGCCTGTACTTTTATCTAGACTATCTATACAACGTTTGTGTGTTGTTTATTTTTACTTCACCCGCAGCAGTATTGGCGAAGTATTGTAATGACCACGTCTGTGTGTCTGTGTGTGTGTCTGTCTGTCTGTCTGTCCGCGAGCAATCTCCCGAACCACATGCGCGATTTTCACCAAATTTTTGTGCGTGTTGACTATCGCCGTGGGTCGGTCCTCCTAGCTCTTGTGGGGTGACGCAATCCCAAGGGGAAGGGGCAATTTTGTGGGTTTTTCCCATTGACAATACATTGTACAGCACAGCATTTGGGACCCATACGAAAACAACTAAACCGATCGAGATGCCGTTTGGCTTAATGATTCCGGCGGGCCCTGGGTGGTGGGATTGTACAACGCGGGCAAAGTGTGATATCTACGATTGCCTTGTCGTTCAATGTGCACATACAGCATTAGTGAGAAAGCAAGAATGTAACTGTGTGTTACAGATCAACAAGGAACGCGGATTACGGTACCATCCATACAGTATCGAAAGCAATAGCCATGATAGGGTGAGCCGATCGCTACAGTATGATGCGATGTGTATCATTACGATAGTCCAGCGATTATCGTTAGAGCTCAAATACCTGTTCGTACGTGCTCGCATGCTTATTTTAAACGGTATTTATTATTATTTACCCCATTTTTGTGGGGTACTGTTTTCACCGCCGTTTGTTTGTCTGTTTGTCCGTTTGCTCGCAGGATAACTCGAAATATTATGGGTGGATTTTCCCGAAATTTGGAAGATAGGTAGATTATGGACGACAGAAGCTTTGATTAAACTTTGGAAGTGATCCATGACGTATTCTGAATACTTTTTCGTATTTATCCGCCGTAGTCGACTGATTGAAAAGTGAAAGCGACAGTGTTACGGCGCAGTGCGGGAAAATTTACGCCGCTGTACCTGGTAACGACATGGTACCGATTCCAGCGTGGAGTGACGGGGTATGCACTGAACAAAGTGCCGTCTAGTTTGTACTGCTACACAACTGACCGACATAAAGATTGATTGATTGATCAGGTAACCATGCAAGAGTTTTGCATTCTATTTACATTCGATGACTTATTCGGCAGTGTTGCATATTGCAGATAGAAGAGGATTCATAATCGTCATCGTCACACATCATTGCAGGTCCGTATTATATTCTAGTTTTTATTGTTAACTAAAACACAACAGCAACTGGAAAGCCCTCACTAGAGGTCGCACCGACATCTTTAATACAAAAACTCGACAAACAACCAACTAGATGGTTGTTACTTATTTACAGTTTCAAATTCAGGTCTGCTTTTTAGCGACGTACGGTCAGCTCGTCTCGCCTCGTATAGGCCTAACGGTCGTCAATAGCCGAAAAGGGAACGTTTTTTATCCTGTGACCGTGAACTTTGACCCATGTCCTTGACCTTCGAACATGACCTAAATAAAGTCAAGTTGAACCAGCGCGCCCGACGTCTATAGGTCAAGGTCATTTCGTACTGTTACGCACACTGCACACAGCGGACCAAGCACCATCGACAACGAAAGAACACACCAGTTTCAGCCTCCTTGATACATTACGTAGTAGGCTAATCTATTAGCCAGTATGTCAGCGTGCTATTAATGGCTAACAACCAGCACAGCAGCATTTGTTGAAATGACAAACTGTTATTATGGACATAAAAGTTAGGAGAAATTGGCATTTATGCGATGAAATATAACATTTGTACTAATTCGTAAAATGTGCTATTTTACTCGCTGTTACTAAGTAAATTTCATTTTTTCGCAACTGGTATTTTGTCGTATGTTGGTTTCAGGTGTTTAAAGTGGCGGCGATACGTCGACGTAGCTACTTACTTGACGAAATGACAGTGATGCCAAGTGTATTCGGATATGCTGTGATTAATAAGGCCTGTCTACTAAAGTTTATATGCGATAGTGGACAAAAAGTCACTGCCATGTCGTAGCCCTAGTGCATAGTAGAACTGTGAACAGTATAATTTAGTTTACAGAAGCGAGGCTATAAATGTTTAAAGCAAAGCAATACAAATTCGAATGATATAGCGACAGAGATATTCTGGACAGAAGCTGTTAAATGCTTTCAGAATTAGTCATTGAAGTAGTAACGAGTTTTATTATGCCGAGTGAATTGGTGTATTTGTGTGACGTGCATACTGATAGTGACAGATGAGTGTCTTCCATTAGTAGCAATAGACGCCTTTATCATTTGTGTACAAAATGTGAGTGACTTATTTGTACAATGCATGTATTTTAACAAAGAAGTCGTATTTGTTAAATTGTTAGGTAGTTTCATACAAAATTAAAATTATGTTGTTATTGTTGTACTGTATAGATTGCCATCGTTTTAATTAATTAAATTAATTAATTAATTAATCAATCAACTAATCAGCCGGTCGGTCGGTCGGTCGATTGATCGATCGATCGATATCGACCGATTGATTGATTGATTAATTAATTAATTAGTGTATCATTCACGTACGTTCTGTACGTGTACACTAACGGATAAATGTCTTACATTAGTAGCAATAGACGCCTTATGTACAAAATGACTTATTTGTACATTGTGCAAGTATTTAAACGAACAATCCGTATTCAAAATTAGGCCTGCGTTGTTCTCGTTGTACGGTATAGAATTTTATTGTTTTAGTTAACTAATTAATTAATTAATAGAGAATGTAGAACTCCGTCGGTCTTGTGTTAAACGTCGCCTACTCTAAACGCCAACTACCGGCATTAGTTTGTTCGTCTGTTAAATGCACAGAACTAAACAAAATTGCCTATTCACAATTCATGTCCAACTGCGCAAATATGCTAAATATAAATTAATGCGAATGAAAGTTTCAAACATTGTTATGAGTCAATAAAGTACAAAATAAGGCCTATTAAACGATAAAGACACAGATTTTAGGCATGGAAGTTTGAAATTAAGAAGGATTGAAGACCGTGGGGTGGAACGACGACTGGCTTAGCAAATTATCCCGTAATTTTCTTGCAGTCGACTGCTTATACATAACACTTATAGCATGTTTACCGCATAAGCTGTCATCAGTAATCATTTCATTAATCAAGGAATGTGTATGTTCATTTATAATGCAAATTACTTTACAATTAGAACTTCGATGCTGATACGTAATCTAGTAGTACAGGCAACACTAAGATTACGCCATGCATCACGTTACTTCGCCCGCTGTAGCGGTGGCGAAGTATTGTAATGAGCACGCGTGTGTGTGTATGTGTGTCTGTCTGTCTGTCCGCGAGCATATTTCCCGTAACACTCGCGCGATCTTTTGTGCATGCTGCCTATGGCCGTGGGTCGGTCCACTTCCGGCGGAGTGACGAAATCCCAAGAGGGAGGGGCAATCTGATGGGTTTTCTTCCCCATTGACAATGCATTATACAGCATAGCATTTTGGACCCATACAAAAGGGCTGGACCGATGGAGATGTCGTTTGGGATGATGACTCGGGTGGGCCCTAGATACCATATGTTAGATGGGGGACCCGATATCCCAAGGGAAGGGGCAATTTTGGGGGAAAACGTAGCGGCTTATCGTAAAGTAATGCGACACTCTGCAGTTAGATGTGCAAAAAGGCTGAACCGATCGAGATGCCGTTTTGGACGAAGTCTCAGGTGAACCCAAGGAACCATGTATTAGATGGGGTGTAGATCCCCCAAGCGGTAGGGGCAATTTTCGGTGTTAGCCAGGCCACTCAAGTGCATTGTCAATCTTCGCTGCAGCCGTCGCTGTCGCGTTTGCTGCAAAAGGGATCATTCAATCGCCAATAACGTCATGTAGCAGAAGAGATTATTCGGTATGCCAGGCAAGCGCAAATAGTATTATGAAAAGTTCTGGGCGCAGGCGATGAGGCCTATCGGCCGCGAATGGGGCGGTGGGATTGCACAGCGCGGGCGAAGTCTGATATCTACGGTTGTCTCCTTGTTTTAATAACTGAATCAAAACAAGGTCGGCTACAGAAAAGAACTAAACAAGAAGTTTACAACAAATCCGGACTCTATCCGTTTAGGCGTTTAGCCCCCAATACACTAAGGTCACGCGTAGACACACATACACCAACACAAAACCAGTAAAGTAAACCAAACCCTTACCGCATGGTCGGCTAAAAACTACGGGGTTTGGTGATTTGGCATTTGGTCCGGATTTGGTGTGTTAACACAGACGACGGCTACTTTGTATTACATGGGAAAAGTAAAAGTAAAGGAAGAGTATTTATATAGCGCCATTTATACTACGCATAGTCTCAAAGCGCTCAGACATGGATCACACAGTTTTACCTGCAAATTACACTATACCTGCATTTTCTTCGTAAACGTCCACCAAATGGCGCCACCCCTAACTGAGGTAGGAGACATCCAATTGCAGCTTACTACTCAATTATCGACCCGGAAGGAATTAAAGGCTGAGTTGGCCTGGTTGGTTGACTGGTTTGTTGCGGACGGTTTACCCGCATAAGTGGTCACCCGTCAGCTACAGGCCGACCGCAGGACAGGGAAAGTTCGCCAGCCAATGGGAGTCCGTATCCGCCCACAGAAATGAAGGCCTCACGGAGATGAGGTGTTAGACTTCGGAAAATTTTTGTCTCTTGCTATACGTGATTCTAGCTGCACCGGTTTTTGAGATATCGTGCTGATAAACAGACACAAAAGCCTCACCCCGCGACTGGTTATTCATGCCAGCAGCTGCCAAGCTCATGAAATATAGAGGCAGACAGTCCTATTACATCGTATCTAACAACAAAGTTGACGGCCGGAAATCAATATTATACACATCATTCACGGCATATCTCACAGGGGAGGTTACCGAACGATTGTTTATCTGGAGATGTGGGTCTGATGGCCAGGTGGAAGATGTTTTATGGACGCAAAAAACAAACGTGAAGCTTTGCTCGTCGTCAACCCCGCAGCTGCATTACGTTTCACATCCATGATGAACACGTGACTAATCTTGACTCTGCGACGATGTCAGGCCCAGCCTCCGGCTACTGCCCTATGACGTCACTTGCGTTTGCACGGTGGCGACAGGCAGGACGACGTGTGTGGTCTCCGACTTGCATGCAGCGGCAGGTGCGTGGTGATGGTTGCTAGGAGACAGACTGACGTCATCGCGTGACGCCGTGCGTTCATATCGCATCATTTCGCGCACCTTCCTGCATCACAAAAACATCTTCGTTCGTCGCGCGCCAGAACCTAGGCCTATTTAAAGTTTCTAGCGGTGATCAAACACTGAAATAAGAAATTATCGCGTTTAGCTATGATTAGACGCAGGTAACACAAATGTCTAGAAATATGTTGCCCAACAATTTTGCAACTGCTCTGTGTGTACAAAATCGCAATTTCTGACTTTGACAGCGTCCAAGAGGGAGATAAGATTCTACGTATTTCAATCTATACTCGCGCAACACGGCCTATGCTCATATTTGTCCCTCTCTGACCATCTCGTGTACTGCATCGAAACAGACATACTAATCTTCTCACTTTCTACCGTCTGGTAAAGACTGACATACCATTACGGTTTTCCTGTATAAATAGCTGGATGAAATGTCAACGGGGGTATTAAACAAAATAGAAAAGTCGTGACTTTCGACCAATATCTCGCATGCGGTATACGCTGTGTTAATACCGTCTGTTCGTCCGTCTGTTTGTCTGTCGCATTTGCGCAATGTGTCTGATCGTTTGAACGGAGCGAAATCGTTTTCAGAATCGACGACTCATTCGCCAGTGCTATTCTGTGTCACAAGACGCCCAAGAAATAATGACAAGGAACACGGAACATCGCAAAGTCTCTGTTCGAAAGCTAAGCATTTTCAGTATGCTAGAATATAATGTCCATCGATTATAAATTCTACCTGAATAAATTTATTTTGTATATTGCCTGACGTTAGCGCATCGTGCAAACAAGATGCAGACGAGCCACGCCAACGGGTAACCTGTATAGAAAATTTGATGAAATTTCGCCGAGTGGTTTCTGAGATATGCGAGCAGACAGACAAACAGACAAACAGACACGCTGATCACAGTATTTCACACTTCTACCAGGAGCGAAGTAATAAGACTTGACAAACCTGAGCTCAATCTCTCGTTTTCTGTACTCAGCGATCTCCTGTTCGACGCGTGCCTTGGGGATACGAGTGTCGACGTCACCAGCGTGTCGTTGGTGACGCTGTTCTGCCGCTCGGGGTACGACGGATACTCGTACGTACGCAGTACAGACGGCACCACTGGTGACCGTCTGTCAGCGATGTCTGTAGCCTCGGCGGAGGCATCTTTGTCGACTTTGATCGCGGCATGTTTGTACGGCTGTGCATGACGATCGACCGCAACGAAGCCGTCGGCGGAGCGACGTGCAGCTGCTGAAGCTGGGCGACGCTTCGACGTTAAAGGTGTCTCGGAAGAAAAGACGTCGATGACCTCGCGCTGATGTCCGGTAGGTCGGTCGGAGATGCTGCGGACGACGCCGCAGCTGCGTAGCTCCATCTCGCGCTGTCGGTCGCGCCGCAGCTCTGCTCTCACTCGACTCTCGGCGTAGCGCTTCGGCAGCGCGTCGTGTTCGCGCTCCCGCCGTTCCACCATG
>Ga0209780_1003392_pt1 | contig 11857 bp, 7 predicted proteins | sample WorMetexBAHAMAS2_FD_187384 | JGI IMG/M metagenome (GOLD analysis project Ga0209780, IMG submission 187384) | Marine gutless worms symbiont microbial communities from Max Planck institute for Marine Microbiology, Germany - Inanidrilus exumae... | ecosystem: Host-associated > Annelida > Digestive... | reverse complement strand
CATATGATCAGCAAATTAAATGTCATTTTAATAGGTAATGACAAAATTATTACCACATACATGTACAATCAAATGGACTTTAATGCCCCAGCATCGACATGGATGCCTTTGCTACCTCAACGGCCTGCTGTGACCTACACCTTTAGCCTTTGACCTCCAGAATCTAATCGGGTCATCTGTAGAGGCTAGCGAGTTTCATTGAGATTGCTCAAGACGCTCATGAGATATTGTGGTAATAAGATCTGTCCGGAAATCCCAAATATCAGCCACAGAAACCTTTGGAGATTGTCAAAACTAATCCGACTAAATGGGTGCAAAGCAACTGTACCGAAGATCGGGTCTCAGAATTCCATGGCCAATGATGAAGTGAAGTTTTTCGAGGTTTGACATAAGTCGATCGTCGAGCAGCACGTTGCCACTGGTGATGATGTTAGAATCTCCACCTTCACGAAGCTTCGTCGACACCTGTTCAGTCAGCTTCGACTTCTTCTTCAACGTCATCGACACCAATTTGTTCTTCTTCATTGTGGCTTTTGACTCGCGTGGCGTGAGAGGCGAATCCTTTTCCTACAACACAAACGACCAAATCTCAGCTGTCGCAAACAAACTGCACTATCTCTGCATCATAGCCATATTGCTGTAAACAGAGGTGGCGTCCTTTCAGTGTCATAAACTTGCAAACTAAGTGGACAACACTGGTCAACATGCTGTAATGAAAAAAGCACAAAAAATGTCTAAGCAGAGTCTTGGACAAGTTTCCAGAGGGAAGTATGCTCATTTTTGGAAATACCCAAATTCCTTATAAATTATACTGTGTGAGATAAGCTGAGGGTAGCCTCTGTGAAAAAACCATCTCGCTCTATTTACCTGTTTTGACGGAACACTGGCTTGTGACAGATGGACATACACAATGTCACATTCAACATATAGCAGAACATCAGAATATTTTGCACAGAACTGGCTTAAATAGTGAACTGAAGCTTACGATGTCTTCTCCCATTCTCTGAGCTTCTTCGAGATCCTTCTTGCTGAATTTTCTTCCAAGCGTGGCATAAATCTTTGACATAACAGGAGTTGAATCCTAGTAAAAATACATCAAGCAGCAAAGCGCTAAGTAATGAGAAATACAAAATATTTGCTGATCAAATCAGACTACAATTTCTGCAAAACTCATCAACATGAGCTCCATAATTCAAAAACACACGTAAACTAAACTACATTTTAAAATGCCAATAAAAATAAAATTACCAAAAAAAGTCTAATAACAACATCATATAAAAAATATGTATTTATTATCTTCACATCCAATCAAATTTCAAAGAAGATGCAGTCGGAGACTGCAGAATTTGCCCATGCCACCACCTCGTAAACTCAACCATATAATGTTGTCCTACATCCAACTGGCGCTACCACTTAACAAACCCGACAAAACATGTGCATCACCTTTGACTGTGGCCCATTCGCTCCATTATGTGAAAACATGACGTCATCCACAAAAATGGAAGTACATAATAAATTGCAGTGTCATCATGACAGGACCAAGCCATGGCCACAAATAATACGTACAGAAAATTTGGTGAAATTTGGACATGTGGTTTTTAGATACGTGAGCAGACAGACAGACAAACAGACAAACAGACAGACATGTAGACATGCTGACTGCAATACTGTGCAACCTTAACATACAAAAGCAAAGTAAACAAGACACCGGCCAGATTAATCTAGTACATAGATAAAAAATAAATGATGTACACAATAAATAAAATCAAATCTGCATAATAAACCATAGGTAGTCTTAAAGCTAAAAATGGCAGTTAGTCCGAAAAGAACCCAAACAGACTTGTTCAAATTCTGACAATCCACTCTTAGTTAAGGTGTATGGCAAACTATGGCAAAGAATAAGATACGATATATATACTTTACAGAAAATATCATCACAACATGCCAGTTTAATTAAAAATGTGGCACTCATACCTTAATATCTCCGACACCAGAAGTAAAGTTTGGCTCCGGAAGATCACCCATAAACCGCAGAATTGTCACCCACACAGCCATAGCAGCCTTCATGGCAGATACATCAGTAAACAGACTTATTACATACTGCACAAAGGTCAAAGGTCACGGAATTGGTCATCAATTAACAATTCTTACAGTAAAGTGTGCTGTCACAGTCAATCTGATGCTGGATTTTATTATGTAGGCCACCACAATTTCAACCAATCCTGCTGACATCTATTACGGCTGCAAAAACGACAAATTTCCATAAACATTAAACAATTCGCAACAACAGTGAATATTATCTCAATAGTGACAATGAGAAACAAACGGCCAAGATATAAACAACAACGGTGATTAATACACAAGAGATAAAATAACACCATAATTACCATAAAGAAGACGACAGTGAGAAATGGTACTGGCTTCAGAGGCAAGAATATGCAATTTAACGTTTTAGACTACATTGCATGCATAGCATAGATGCAGCCTATTGCTACAGATGGGAGTAGCATGGTTTGTCTTTTTATCTGCCTATTGGTCACATTTGTGAGCCCTGCAAAATTGGATGAATCGATCGAGATGCTGTTTGGGGGATGACTCATGCGAGCCCAAAGAACCATGTACATGGGGTCAAGATACTCCATGGTAAGAGGCAATTTGGGGGGTTGTCCGGCCTACTGAAAAGCACTGTGAGTCTCTGCTGTGGTGTAAGCAGCAAAAGGGATCATTCAGTGTTCAATAACGACATGCAGCAAAAGGGATCATTCAGTCCTAAATAATGGCACAACATGCAATGTGGCTTTTTGTCAAAATTCTTTGATCACTTGCTTAAACATAAACTTAACTGACCAGTTCGTCTCCCTCATTTTTCAGCTGCAGCAGCGACTGCCTCAGCGGCCGACGAACGAACGTGTGCGTTGCATTGCCCTGGAAATGCGTCGCGGCAAACTTTGGAAACTTGTACTCCAGGATTCCCTCTTCATCTTCCGGCAAAGGCAGATGAACATTTGCCAAATCAAGGTCGCCATCAAATGCGTCACTCCGACCCCTTTCTAGATCCTGTTGTGCAGCAATTCAATAATAATATTATAACAAGGTGACATACAACTGCCAATCTCTACACAGTAGACATTAAACCAGTGGATAGAACACCAGTTACTGTTTCATCATAATCAACATCACCAATAATTTATGCATTTAAATCACTGCTGCAGAATTCCATGGCACCAACAGACAACTGCATGCCATAAAATTCAGAGGAATGGAACTTCGTTTCATCAAACTCCAAACAATGACAGACAACTTCAGCAATGGCATGAGTTTATTAGTCCGATAAACACTCTAGCATGTATTCTCCATATCTCGTAGTCGCCGGTTCGGTCCCATCTGCTCTGCTGTAACGTTGCAACCCTAGGCAAGTCATTCACACATCCATACCTCATGTGTATAAATTGGTACCAGCCAAAGGCGGTAACACTCTGAAGCTGGGAAGGTAACCGCGGGCCTGGCAGAAAGTAATGGCAGCCTACTGCCGGGTTTATGACTAATGTCACCTGCGGGCCATTTGCTTAGTAAACCAGAGATCAGCATTGGCCTTAAACGTTACACATAGCCGTGGAAAAACAGAGCATTTTCAACTGTTAATTAAACACTGACAGTGTCACACATAGTCAAATCTTTGCCAGAAGAGCATTCCACATAGTCAGCACCATGATGCAGAAAGCGTTTTTTTGCCAGTACACTGCGTGTTGTCAGCACAGTCAGCTGAGATGGCAACAGAACTGAAGTCCTCAACTACTGCTCTCTATCACGACACCGATTTTCAGAATTTGTGCGGTCGCCGGTCGGAGTGCTAACTTGTCACATTACTTGTGTGACACACTAGCTCTAATGCATAAAAATGCTCCATCAACACGACACTCCCACATCGTTATGACACACAGCAAACCGTGTGCACTCTACGGATTTCAACTCATAATATTCTACAAAAACTGCCAAACCTTGTTAAGAAAAATGCCATCAAAGCAACAGAAAATCGTCATCCCACTAATCAAACAAGTCTGTGTTGGTCTTCAGATAGACCGAAACATTGCCGCTGGCTGCACAAAGATAATGGGCTGCATATGTAAGCCACACTGGGTTTTCCCTGCATCATTTTCTCATGTCCGCTGCTGCTGCTGCGAAACATTAACCACGTGTGACAGACAGACTACCAGTTATTCTGTGTGTGGAGTTCTCGCAGTCACGGGACAGACAGACTGACGGACGGACAGACGGATGGACGCCAGACCGTTGCATACCCTCTATCTGTTAGATGCAGCCAGTGGCAAAAACACCAGTACACAAGAAATCACAAGCCTTAAAAGCACTGGGCGCATATGCCCCATCGCTGAGATCCGACGACCCCTCCACAAATCCAAACATTTCATCCACCATCTTGGAGTCATCGATTGGTGCATTGCGTCTCTGTTCGGCGACATCAATTCTCTGTTTCTTGTATGCCGCCTCCTGTCTCTGTCGGGCCTCCTCTTCCGCAACCTCACTGTCAATACGTGCCAGTCTCTCCTGGTACACAACATCCACACACGTGCAATGGGTTCATCGCTGTCTCTTGTGCTGGACATTAGCTACACACAGTTTAAGTGACTGCTTAAAAATTTCCATTTCAGAGTTAGTTGACCACGGCGCATTGTGACTGCCTAAAGGGCATTTTCCTGACTCCAGTTGTACTTATTCACCTACACTGCCGTGTTTGATCGATAACTATGCAACTGCGTCAATCACAAACGGGATTTGCTAACCGCAGTCTGGCGTTGGTTGAACGTCGGTTACCAAAGATATGTTTTACATTTCCTGGATATTGGCATCAGCGGGGTTGTTTTGTTTTGGTTTGGTTGACCAGAATCCAGTGGGTCATTTTTTCATCGTCAGGTTGATTGCATGACGTCACAGTTAACCAACTGGCGTTTGATTGGTCGAGAAGAATCCATCTCAACTGACTAATAGCACAACCTTCGCCATTTCTCCACGTTAACTGGCGTTGGCCATTGTACATCCAAATGTTTCCGACAAAAAACCCTCCTTTAAGACTGATGAAGCAGCATTTTACAGGACGGACGCCATTTCTGAGGCCAAGTCAAAGTAACGAAGGCAAATACGACAACAAATACAGCCGTCAATTTACAGCAAACAGCATATTACAACTATTACTGTTAAGCTTTCTTTAACCAGCCTATTTTCTGTGATCACAAAGTCTTAGCTTGGTCCCACAAAACATGTCAACAGAAACGTTCAGGTGTCGAACCACAGAAAGAATTTAACAGCTGTTAAGTGATTATCCTACTTCTGTGTGCTTCATACTAAATAGTACAGGAGTTTCCTTGAGGAATTTGGTACAGCAGCACTAGAATCCTCAGCCATCTTAACTCTGATAATCACATTATACACAAAGCTGGTTCCTCTGTATATACTACAATCACAGACACAATATGCAGGCGATGATGTCTACATAACCGATTGCAAATTTCTAAAATAAGTAACCTTTGTCTAAGTGAACGTATCTAGCAGTCACTCAAAACACACAAATTGTCAACCTCGTGCATTTTCTCGGCTTCTTCGCGGGCACGCTTTGCATTCATATCCTTACGCAGACGTCTCTCGTCTTCTGCCAGCTGTTTCTCTGCTTCTTTCCGTTTCTGATACTACATTGCAGAAAAATAAGACATTTGCATACTCATTTGCCATTAGAGAACTCAGACATGCCGACGTAAAAACTAAACTTCTGAGGCTAAATTATACAACTGCATTGATCAGAACCAAGATTTTCAACCCAAGTTAATACTGTGCTTGGTAGTTATTGGTGGCTGTTCAATACTGGCAACAACAACAAAAACTTCTTAACGGCCCCTAATCCAGGTCAATCGTTCACTTGCTCACTCCCTATTTTTACGAGTATCTTTAACAAACTATTTAATTAACTTTAATTAACTATCTTCAACATCTTTAATTATTAAACTTCCTCCATTTACTATGGTCCATAGCATCCTCGTTTATTTCTTGGGTCCAAAAGTCTTCCACGACCTCACTCCAGATTTTCTTTGGCCTACCGCAAGCATCTTTCATTCTCCTAATTTTACAATGCATAATTTTAAAAACAACAGTTGATACTGCAGATAGATTCTGAGCAACATTCTCAGAAATTTTTACACTATTTTAAATGCAAAAACCTGGTAAGCCAAAAGCATTTTTCACGAGCATGTAAGGAAACATTGGTTGCTGCAAAATGTGGGCTGTATATAGGTAACCAACCACTCATTTTGACAAAAAAATGCACCTGAAGTGCCAAAAATATTATGCACCATGCACTCACACACTAAACCACACACGGTATACAGAGACCAGTGGAGATAATAGTAAATTCAAGTCATACCTCAATTTTCATGCGGTTATACTGTCGCCGAGTGATGAGGCCACGAATGCCAGACTGGAGTACCGCAACACTCTGCAACTTACGATGATGTGTATGGCTGAACAGAAATCCGCGGCAGTATCGCTGAAATTATGTAAAAAACATGGTTTAGAATTTCCAGACTAAAGAAAAAGCAACAGTTGGTTGGAGATAAAGCAGTTTCATACATACAGGCTAAACTGTGATTAGACATTAACAAAATTACTAATAATCGATATAAATCTAATTTTAAAAGCATAAAATATAAACAAAAAATTAAAACAATATACATAAATAAAATGTGATTTGCTTTAATAAACAAGGAACGCACATAGAATGCTTCCATTACACTATCATCACTGATCATTCTTCAACTACACAAAAATCGCTTATGGCTGGTGATGAGAAAAATGACCTACACAGGGTAACAGCCATTAAAACCCAAAAACATCACAGAACTTAATTGACCTACTTAGTCGACTCTTACTAAACAAAGCCGTAAAAATACTGCTGAGAATAAAGCAAATATAGAATGAATAAGTGCCATCACAATGGACACTACATTGTTGGCAGCCTATATCTCAGCTTTGCATGACCTTTGATCTTACCTAAAAATAGCCTCGCCAATTATATGTGCCAGCCACAGAGACCATTGTCACTAGTTTGAACACAGAGTAAGTTCCCAATCTCGAGTTACGTGAGACATGGGTGGGAAAGACAGACGCTGAGGCAGAGTGCCATCTGTAATAAAGCTGCTACGGTGTGCGGGCACGGTCACATAACAACAGACAGAACAGCCGGAGCTGTCTGTATAGTTAACTTCATCAATTCACCTTTCCAGCTATAAATTATCATCCACAGAGGCATGCCGAGTCTCACCTGGAAGCCAACCATCCGATTGCGTAGCGAGACGAAGTGCTGTGTAAGAACTCGTGACCGGCACAACGCCTGTAGTCTCATGTAGCCGGTCCTCATCTACAGACAAGCATGGCATCATTTCTCTCCACTTCACTTCTCTCGCAACCGCAACTAAAATTAAAATGAGCTCACCACTGCTGCAATCGGTGGCGATTTGGCATAGCGGTAACAACCTGGGGCGTAACAACAAAGTTACTCTACGCTGAGCCCAGTTAGTACTGGGTGGGTGATCGTTTTCGGGCGGTGGGCATACCACCTTGGTATGTAACTAGCCATCCAGGCCAACTCAGCCTGGCCATCCTCCGTGAGTAGGCGCAATGAGTACTAATGACGGTTTCAGCCACCAATGGGGACGAACAGCAGTTGATTGGTTGGGAGATTAACGTCCAATTTCAGCAAAAAACAGGCTATATAAGGGAAAAGGTCTTGGGGTAAAGATTTAGTTCATCCATGTTAAAGAGGCCAACGATACAGTAAACTCCCGACCTCATTGCCTTTTTCCTATAATTGTAATTCACCAATAACAGAGGTTACAGTACAATAAAATAAAAAGAAAGTTTAACTACTTAACTTAACTTAGTGCCTAACGACTCTCACTGTACAATATCTTTTCCCTGTGGGTCTGGCTTTGGAATGCTTCTCTTAGGTAAATCCCAACAGAAGCACCCGGGGTACCTCACCCACAGTACCACACCTGCTCCCTCCACCCCCAAAGTCAGTGGTTGCCAACTGAGCTGGCCATCCGGTCAATGTCAGTCATATTCTGGCTTAATTGGGTCTAAAAACCCTCACTGACTCAGAGCGCCACAAAAGCAACGGACCTGGCAGTCTATGCGAAATCTTCAACCGCTGTGATAGCTGATTATGGCATAGCAAAAGCCCGAAACAAACAGCATATATAGCAAAGCCAAACTAAATCTGAATTGTAAGTAAGTAACAGCAACAGTATAATTTTCCAAGTCTAACACCCGACCTCCAGGGAAGGTCTACCTTACCTTGGGCAGATCTAACACCATCTAATACTGTAATACCTCTCCTGTGTGATAATCATCGCAGCAAAAACCAACTCGATCCATTTATGCGTTTCACAGCAATACACCAACATTACAGACGCACACATATAACCCTAAACATGGCTATACAACTACATCGGTCAACTGAAAACTGTAAAATGATGCAAGATTGTCATCTGTCACCTGTTTGAATTTCAGGTGGCACAGGAAGCCACGCATGTAGGTCTGCAGAACGACACAGCTTGATTGCATCTTCTGGAACTTGCGGCGATAATGCCAGCCGCGAATCGCCTTCTGCATCAGGATTAACTTCTTCGTCAGCACATGATCCCTCTCTTGCTCGAGGTACGCATCTTGCGCATCCTGCAAACACAAAAGGTATTTGGAAATGAGGAAATGATAAATGAGGGAACTGTCTAATAACCAGCTTACAGAGACCCTCACTAGCCTTCACGTGTGCATGAGATTCGTATCATAATCATACCAGACTTGCGACCACGGCTTTATAAAAGAACAAACACCTCAACCCACTGTAATTAATAGCATCACACCACATCATAATATTTAAAACAAACAAGAAGATGGCCTTTGACCAGCGTCGACGTGGATACCTTCGCCATCTTGACGGCCTGCTGTGACCTTGACCTTTAACCTCCAGAATCTAATCAGGTCACCAGTGGAGCTAGTGAATATTCCCTGTACGTTTCAACGAGACTGCTCAAGCCATTCATGAGATACCTTGGTAACAAGATCTGTCTGAACAAACAAAAGAACATACAAACGGAAGAACGCGGCAGATGGACAGCTCGAAACTGTCAGGTGGCAAAGGCATAAAAGTTGTTCATTATGGCTTAACAGACAACTTTCATCACAAACAAAGGCACGCGACTCTTGCAGTACACCTAAGCAGTGATAATAACCAATAAAAATCAACTTTGGTACTGGTGCAAGTCAGTAAAACTGAAACATTGCTCACAGTTATGGTTCTGTAATACAATACGATATGATATATTTACGTGCACTCAAAAGCTGACAATATGGCCAGCTTAGTCTAGCACACGGCACAGAAACGAAAAAATAAGGAAAAACTAAAAACAAAAACTGAGTAGCTCAGTAGAAACGGTGCAGGCAAACGTCCGTGAAGGCTAATTTGGCTAAACGTGAAACCCTTTGGAAAAGCTGTGGTGATGGGCCACATTTTGTCTTGTCATGCCTTTGACTGACCTCCAGTCTAGGGATGCTCTCAACATACACCATTTTTCTACATATGCTCGGGTCTGCCACTTTCTTCCAGAGCTGTTACTGTTCCAGTATGAGCAGGACTTCAATAGGTGGCGTCGTCTACTCACTGCATCATTATCGGTCATCCATGCACATTTAAGCCTGGAACTGTTCCCGAAATAATTTATTTTCAAGTGATGTTCACTTTAACGGATTTTTCTGGGTCATAACTGCGAGCAAATTAGTAAAAACCCAACGTTCAGTAAGTTCAAACACTCACCTTCAAGAACACTTTGGTTTTTCCGAGCTGAAAGTCGGCATCTCCCAAAATCGCTCGACAGATCTTGTCTGACGCCGTCTTGCACTCCTCCTGCATCGACGGCTTGACGCCAGTGACAAGGATTCTGTATCTGTCCACAAAGTCCGCAAACGAGTGACGGATGGGATAACCAGCACGGCGGATCCGGATTGTCTCCATCATTCCAGAATAGCGGAGCTGTCGTACGCAGAGATTCCGGTCAAACAACTACAACAACAAAAATAAGTCTGGCTACAACACAGTGCCATGTGATTTACGATAACTAGAAGATAAAACTTAGATGCACCAGTGTCGATGTAGACGCGTTTGCCACGATAAACGCGAACCAAAGTGTGACCGTGACCACTGAACTTTGACCTACAGAATCTAATCAGGTCATCAGTAGGGGCTAGTGAATATTCCCTGTCAGTTTTATCAAAATTGCTCAAGCTATTCATGAGATATCATGGTAACAATATCTGACCGGACGAATGGATTAACATACGAACGGACGGATGAAATGAAAGGGACAATGGGACAGCCTCAAAACAACATGCCTTTGCAAACACCATCAGCGACTATAACTACACTGTGTCCATGTAATAGTTCTACAAAGTCAAATGATATTTGGCAAATATGCAGAAAAAGAAACCAGATTTGATTTATACATAATATTGTAACATAGTGGCTGGACATAGTACGATATATGTCAACATGCTGCTACTTACAGCAATTTTGGTTATTACCCACTTCAAACACATGTACAAGAAACAGTGCAAATGAAGTGCAATCAACACTAACAAGTGGTCGCTTGAATTCGTTTGGCTTGACGCAGCGTACAAAGAACGGCTGACAAGCTCCAAGAGTCTTCATCAACAGCTCCAGAGATTTCTTGAACTGTGAGCCGAGAGTCTGAGATCTCTTCTTTGCATCTATCATCTGTGTTTTCCACAAACGCACACACTGCTTCCATTACTTCTGAACATAAAAGAACCTTCACGTTTTCATAATAAACATAAACAAACGAATTCATCTTTTGCTTTAACTTTAGGTTCAAACTCAGTTTAAAATAAACTCTGTTTATACTGTCATTAATGCAAAAGCAAACTGACAACGCAGCTTAAAATGTCCGTCCGTACATACGTACGTACGTACGTTTACGTCTGTCCAAAACGTTTCTTTGATTTCAATGAAATTTGGCACATACGTAGATATCGATGACTGATGCACGACAGTGTGCAGTATGACCCGATCCAAGGTCGAGACAAGGTCACGAGTCCTTCAAAGTTGGAAATACTTCATTTTCAACAGCTACCTCCTCCACCATTTACAATGGGAGCTGGCAACTGACCACTGATTCTTAAACTAGGGCACAATATCTAAATTTGATCGGGCCGGATTTTTGATATTTGTCCTATTTTTTTGTGTCACGTAACTTTGAACTTGGCAGAAACGTCAGTTGTGAAGAGTCGACTGTCAGTCCCGCACCGGGCTAATGGCATTGTTTGCATGATCCTGCGTTTAGCCATTTTGGTACAGTGCCGGCTTGTGACAGACAGACATACACATGACGACAGCACATACCAAGCTAGCATAGTGTCGCACGGTAAAAATGGGCCATTCAGTAGAGAGCATACAAGTTCCTATTAGCCTTTCATATAACAATGTCCCGATCTTGCACCATTATTATCTGAGATACAGCAAGATATTGGTCAAAAATTGCTGATTTTAACCTACACTACATATATTTGGATGTCTCCAAGATCATTCGTGTTAGAAAACTACAGAGTCCATGAACTATCGTGTTTGCATGATCCTATGTTTAGCCATTTTGGAACAACAGTAGCGTGTGACAGACAGGTGCACACCCAGACAGACAGACACACCACTATACTGCTAGCATAGCATCACGCAGTAAAATCTGGTGTTAGGCATCGATGCCAATCTCTGCACTGTATATCT
>Ga0209780_1003391_pt1 | contig 11858 bp, 7 predicted proteins | sample WorMetexBAHAMAS2_FD_187384 | JGI IMG/M metagenome (GOLD analysis project Ga0209780, IMG submission 187384) | Marine gutless worms symbiont microbial communities from Max Planck institute for Marine Microbiology, Germany - Inanidrilus exumae... | ecosystem: Host-associated > Annelida > Digestive... | reverse complement strand
CAAAGCAAAACCTGTCCAGCATATGACAGACAGCAACATCTGATGACTTACTCACGTTAAAATCGCCACCAAATATAAATTTACAACCTAAGTGTCTGTCAAGTAGTCCTTGCATCACACCAACAACTTCTTCAAAAACACAACAGTGTTCAACACTACTGTCTACTAATGATGACCTGCTTGTCATGGCACATAGAAATGTAATGTCTGAAAGTATGGGTGCGTATTATACATGCGAACTTCACTTTTTCCTTCTTGTTATGGCCTAAAGTTGGCATGCACGTTATGGAGGAGTGGATATTATATTTGTGATTATACCATACGTTTTTGCGTCTCGACACTTGGGAGTCAGTTGTAGTCATGTTTTCAGTCACTTGAAGGCTTTGGTTGAACTTTTGAGTTCAACGTATGCATAGCAACAGTTTTGCAAGTTGAAAGGAAGTAGTGAATAGTATATTGTGGATGGTATGTATTTCAGTGCCTCCAAAGCCGGAAACGTTCATGGTCTCTGCTGATGTCCGTGGTAATGTATATTTTAACTGGTCTGTTGTCACCGGAGCTAGTGGCTATACTGTCTACTGGTGCCGTTATCACAGACATGTGAAGCAGTGTTCGGTATGAATTACTTCCTTTACATCTTCCTCGTCATCTGCTATTGTTCCTGTTAAGAAATGTCTGCTGTTGTGGAATGAGTTCTTTCAGTTATCTAGTTAGTTCTGTTTGATGCTAAATTTTAAGTCGCCATTATTACCGCTGATGTTATCGACATTAAAATGTCCTAATCACTTTAGCTATTAGCTATTTTCCATAAGCGAAATTTAAAGCATCGTTCATGAGATGCAAACTTTAAAAACTGTTGCCAGAAATATAAGGGGCCATAAATTAAAAAAAATTTTGTTTTGGAAATTATTCTGTTCCATTACAGTTTTTGTGCTTCAAGTGGCTACCGTTTGCATGTACGTGAAACGCTTGGGTCATACTACTCAGTCGTTAATGTCGTGGTCGGAGTTATGCCACTTTAACAAGCTGCTGTTTCGGATGGTCAACGTTGCCATGTTAAATGTATAGGCAACTTGCGTGCTATTCACTGTTATGTGCGTACGTACACAAAAATTTCTGTCATATGCAGGTTCTGCGATTTTTCATACGTGCTATTCACTATTAGTTCGTAAAAATTGTCTTACGTACGTGCAGCCCATGATGATTGTATTCTATTTATAGAAGACCTACTTCAATGGGCGTGCTCGTTAAGTAGCATGGTTGGTTTGTTAGTATCTTAATTTTTTAAAATGATAAAAAAACATGCAAATTTGACCATCTGATTGCTTGTAGTGATTATTTTGCTCAGTTTCTCTTACTTAAATATGCATTTTCTGTGAAGAAAGTTATGTTGAAAAACAGTCGTACATTACATTATGCTTAATCTTTTTGACGTAAATGATGACATAATTTTTCTATTTACATTTTACAAGCATTGCCAAATAAACAAATTTCAGCTGTGATTCTAAAACCAAACATCAAGGTAACTTCACTAACTCGCTGTCTTTACAAAAATTTCCCGTCATAGCTCAGACGGTGAGTATATTTACGCACGAATTTACAATTTTTCGTACATAAGAAAGTTTCGTGAAATGCTTTGCACATGTAAGAATTTGTGTACCCAAAATTTACGCACAGAAACTGGCGTACGAACTTACGTAAATAGCACACCTGGATCGTGCTTCACAATTTGATTACGGTCTTGGTTGTTTGACAGCAATTTCAACAGTGTGATATAGTCGAACATAGGCAACTTTGAAAAAATACTCATATGCTACTCAGACAAAGAAATTTCCACCTGTGGTACTGAATTCACTGTCAAGGTGTTTCTTATAGTTGAAACTTAAGCTTTCTGTGGCCAATTTGTTTTATTTTAATCTTATAAACTATTGGGTGAATTTGCTTAACACAAAAATTGTTTCAGTAGGCTTGCTAGATAACATGGTGGGAAGCATGTTTAGGCCTACTTGCGGTAAGATATGTTGTAATTACATTAATTGCTATTTCAACGACACTTATGTTGTATGTGGTGTACAACTGTTGTAGAAGGACAGTTCATTAAATTGGACATCATTACATTCGATGCAGCTGATAAGTAGCAACTCGTTTATGAAGTATGACTTCCAACCGGCACTACCGCCAACACTGTCACAACATTATGTTGGCAGTGTGTATCGCTTTGCCATCTCAGTTGAGCGGCCTGTTGTTCAGTACAATTTCACTGTAAGCAGTGGGCTTCTCTGGACTGACTGTGTTTACAATGTTAACAAAAGTGAGTCTTTTTTTGCCTGCTACTTATACTGGTGCCATTATTATCCACACATGCCAATAGGCAAGTTGTGGATATATCGGTTACTGTTTGTGTGTTTGTTTTTTGTACGGTTACGGATTTCTCCACTGAGGATAAAGCTGTCGGCGTCAAATTTTGCACGGCGGTTCATCGGCGTCCCAGGCAGGGAATCTCACGTTTTGGGGAACTTTGCTTCCCCAGAAGCCTAAAATCTGACGAATCTGCCAGCACGTGCACTGAAACGTAAATAGAACTAGCCTAGCCTGCAGGCCGAGGCTGTCTGAAGTCAGAGCGATGTTCTATTTATAGTACCGTAGAGATGCACTGACGTAAACGTCACGCTAGAGATGTGCCGTTCATGAAATATCGCTCGACGTGTGGATGTAGGATCAACATGTGTCGATAGAGATCAGTCCCCACTGAGGTACTTGTCATACAGATGATGACTGCTGAAATGTTTCCATAAGTTGTGATCGTGTTGCCTGAGAGCCATTAAGTTTAATCTGAATATTGGTATTTAATACGAGTGGAGAAAAGAACGTCTGGAGATAACTGGCATTCAGTTGTGGACATGGCTGCTTTGTTGTGAAGAGAATCAAGAGAGTGACAGAGTGTCTCAATGACAGAACGTGAAAGCAGTAAATTCAGAAAAGAAATGATGCGTTGACATAGTCTTGTTGTAATTGCTTTCTTAAATAATATGTTAGACATTGATATTACATACTGAATGACCAGAAATAACTTCAAATCTTCTGCGATAGTTTAAAAGAACATTTACTTTGCACAGTTAGTTGGGAGTTTAACGTCCCTTTTCAGCACAAATTTGGCTATATCAGAGACGATACTTTGCACAGAATGATTTCGTCAGAGCTGCGTTTTGATTGTTGAGCCATTTATGTATCAAAGTTACAGTGCATGTATTCAGTAGCTCACAAACAGTATGAACCGGTAAGATTTTTGCGGCAGTAACACTGACCAACAAGGTTAGTTGAAAAACTGTTTAGTTTGTCTAATTTAGTGACATTTTACTTCAGAAAAAATAATATTTTATTTATTAGTAAGTTTTCAATTTAATTTTTATGCACTTTGTCTCAGAATAGAGGAAAATGACTTTTAGCTGTAGTGTACATAATGCGAGTTTGTCCAATAGTATTAATTTTTACTGTGCAAGTGCAAGTGCGACGCTATGCTAGCATGGTATATGCTGTCGTTGTGTGTCCATCTGTCTGTCTGTCACAAGCTGGCACTGTACCAAAATGGCTAAACACAGGATCACGCAAACAACTCCATACCATAGCCCATGGACTCCAGTTTTCTGGTACCAAAGACCTCTGTGAAATTTCGACGGCAACGGAAGTGCCAAATAGAGGTGGGGTAGGTTCAAATCAGCGATTTTCGACCAATATTTTGCTACATCTCAAAAACGGTGCAAGTTAGGTACATACTATGAATGGAACGCTAATAAGAACACATATGCGATTTTCAGTCACCTTCAGTGACCCTAACTACTCCAAACCACCCCATTTTCAATATTTTGTATCACCTTTCATATCTTTCTAGTGGGTGGAGATAGAGAGCTCAAATTTCGTAGGTAGGTTGATTGTAGCAAGTGCTGGCCCAATGATGACAAATCATCCCTGGAAGTGGCGTGGTTAGGTCACGTGAACCATTTAAATTTTGGTGAGCACCAGCCATATCACTGCAACAGCTGAAGCTACAGCGGTCACATTTTGTACGCAGATGGCTAAAAGGGGCGTGATCAGGGTCACGTGATGCACTTTAAAATTTGAGGCCCCAATGATATCTCTGGTATGGTTTAGGCTATAATTGTCAAATTTTGCACACTATAAAAAATCCTAGCATATAGATGACAAATTACCCCTAAAATGGGCATGGTCAGGGTCACATGACCCATTTTCAATTTTGATATCTCTGTAATGGCGGAAGCGAGAGTCGTCAGGTAGAATAATATTATCAAATGGCTAAACACAGGAGCACGCAGACAACTCCATACGATAGCCCTGGGATGACAAGACTACCCATAATGGGTGTGGTCAGGGTCATGTCACCCATTTTTCTTAAATTTTGCCCCAATCATATCTTTGGAGTCGGTGAAACTAGGCACTTCAAATGATGTGTGTTGATTGATATAGAGGTGTACTAGTGCATGAATGATAGATTACCACCGAAAGTGATGTGTTGAGGTTCATGTGACCTATTTTAATTTTCGGAAATAAGTGATAGTATTTCGGAAACGGTGCAAGATGCAAACATGGTTGCATTGGAAGTCTTATAGGAAATCGTATGTGGCCTATTAAATGGCACCATTGTCAATGCCCTTGAATGACCTTAAAGGTCACTTTTGTTGTTTGAAACCTTTTTAGCCTTATGAAACATAGCATAAATTTACTAGCAGCATGTCGCACGGTACCTCTGCGGTAGCTGAGCTTCTTGTTGGCCGAAGTGTTAGACAGAGTTACTGCATATTCCACACTGGTTGTTGTGCGAGTTGTTTCTTTATTATCTCAGTCCTAACAGTTGGCTTGTCTGTGTGCTAGCTATATTGTCGCCGATAGGTGTAAACTTTTCTGCTTATCAGCGCGGAGAAAGCCTCACTGTCGTGTGGAAACATCCGCCATGTGATCAAACCAGCTACATTTTTGGCTATGTGGTCAATTACACAAAACTGACAGGCAGCAGTTGCGACTCGAAAGGTTATCATGATTCATTGATTTTTAAATTGGACGAGCCACGCGCGATTTTGGCTCGATTTGGGCCGTCGGCTTGCATGTCTACCCGCCTGTCCGTCTGCCCGGCCTGCTTGTACCCGCGCGCCTCGTAAGCCCTGCACCGTGCCGCCCCCTCTCCTTTTGCCGGCGCCTGCAGCCGGTCTGCGCATGTTGTCCGTCCATCCAAGCCACGCCCGTGCTCACGCATTGTGACAGTCCTCTTTTAATATATAGATTGTTTTTTATGTGGCCTGTCGAATGGCACCAACACCAGTAACCTTGAGTTACCTTGTATGTCACTCTGTTCTAAACCTTTCTAACTTCTATATCACCGACAGTGTAGCACATATCAACTATAATATACATTTATTTACACTCAAATCGGGAAGCACAACCTGTAATATCAGCTGCTGATTTGAAACCGAAGAAATCTCACGGTTGCAGGCAGTCACATACACTGTAAAGGCGGGATTCTCACCTCTGTCGGGTGGCAGGTAACACTGTGTGATCCCATATGGCATGTGAGTTTCCCGTAGCCGTTAAGAGCTAAGTTGATGCCAAACTGCTGTACACAGTTTACTTTGCTTTACTTTACTTACTGTAGAAGTGATAATATCTTGGAAACGGTGCAAGATAAGAGACACTAATTACAGACCTCTAATAGAAAGTTACATGTGGCCTGTCGAATTGTGCTATTTCGGATGACCTGGGTGGCCTTCAAGCTTTTTTAAGTGTGATTTTCACATAGTTGTGCAGCACCTGACAAGATTTCAACTGATGTAATTATCGCTGGATTCCTGTGTGAATGCTGAGCTTTTTATTATAACATCTAAGAAGACTGCAGCTCCTTGAAAAACAGTCCCATTATTTTGACCGTCGTTTACTGTTTTTGTAGTCACATTGTGACAAGAAATTTCACGTTACTGTGGTGACTGTTCAACAGACTGGAAGCAGCTAATGGTAGATGCTGCAGAGAAAACGTCTGTTACTATACCGAACCTGGAGGCCGATGAAGAGTACTGTGTGAGAATGAAGAGTGTGTCATTTACTGGTGATTCAGGCTTCACCGCACCGTTGAAACGTCGTGTTTTTCGGACAGGTACCAACGCCTGTATTTGTGTTATTAGTAATGATCAGGATGATCATAACTGGCAACTAGTTGTCTTGCTAATTTGCCATTTTCTCCTATGACCTGGTTGTATGTTTAAGGTCAGAAAAAGCAATGTTCAAATATGTATGTAGTGTAGTAGTGCTCATATAATAGTGCTTGTGAATGTAGCGCTCATCTTAACCATGTCAACTTAAGGTCACTGTATCCGAGTAGACTAGTCATTTCCATAACATTAAAGAATGACAAGTAAAAGTAAAAGATATATTTCCTTTCTTGTCACCATACAATAAACATTTACCTGTACAATATGACACTCACATAATTCCGGAATATATGCATATTTGATTCCACAGTAGATACTTTTGTGTTACTATTTACTGGAATGATCGGTACATTTCGGTTCAGTTTGTAATTTTCTTATATTGACCTTGGTGTGTCCTTGACCTTGCCCTAAATGTCACTGATAGTGCCACCGCATGATAGCGGTGTTAATGCTCTTTTAAATGATGGGTCACTTGTGTCGATAGGGCCAACTGTAAAGAAGATATAGCAATTTGTTTTACCCCTACCCATCCTTGTTTTGGGATTTTCAGAAATGTCGTTCTGGAGGCTGGCCCAAAACATCACTGACAACTGCCCTTAAGCTGTGAGTGTGGAAAGGTTATCATACATTTTTATTAACTACAGACATATCCCTCATTGAAAATAACTATGAGAATTTGCCCCACCAGGTGGTACCAAATCATGAAATTTTGGGCCCTGGCTCATGGACTATCATCATCATCATTTTGTTTACTACCACCACGTCCATTTTTATCGGCTGATTTCCAGGTGAACCTTGGTTCGCTGTTTGCCCTTGGTCACCCTCCACCTGTTCCTGGGGATTAGAGGCACAGGTTTTGGTGGATGGCCTCACTGTCAAAGCACTGAATGGAACAAGCAGAGAAAATCACCCACTAGCCTCGTCCTGGTGGCACAATGGGTAGAGCGTTGGACTTGCGATCAACAGGTCGTGGGTGAAAGTCCTACTCAGGGCAAAAGCTGCGTAACAACCTTGGGCAAGTTGTTCACACCTATATGCCTCTGTCATCAAGCACTATAACTTGGTACTAACCAAGGGGCGATGATGCTCTGCAGCTGGGAAGGTAACCGCTGGCCTGGCGGAAAGTAATGGCAGCCTACCGCTGTGTGGATGACTTATAGTTATCTGCGGGCTGACTGCCTGTACACCGGGTGCAACGCTTGGTAACGAGTATGGGAAGCCTTTACCTTTTAGCCTCTTCCTGAGGGGAGGAGGTGTTGCTGCGTTTATGTCGGCTTTCCAATGCTAGTAGCCTGTTGCGATCCCAATCATCAAAACATAGACATCAGCCACGCGTGGTACTGTGTAGTTTGTGCGCAAATTTGTTTTTTTTGGGATTACTGGGTTAGGCCTGATTGTCTCAACAAAGCAATGTCATTATTGTGTTTGTTTCAGCTGCGAGATGTCAGTTATCATGAGCACGTTAGTGTCATGAATATGTTAATGTTATGTTTGTTTTAGGCCTGACTCGTTCAGCAATCGCTGGAATTGTTGTTGCCAGTATCTGTGTGTTTATCATCACTGTGCTTGGACTGTTTGGAATGTGGAGGTTAATACATAATAAATGTTTGGCTCTTCTATAAAGTGTGTATATTTGTCAGAGCTTTTTTCTTAAATTGGGCAAGTGCAAAATTCTGCATAATGTGTAAACATCTGTGTATCATAAGTTATTGACCACATGTACTAACACGTGCTTCACTTGGTCAGTAGCTCTTATGCCTACTTGTTACATGTGGTTTCTCAGTTCATAACGGCAGTATTACATTACTTTTGATATTTTTTAATATTACTGGGATGTAAGTTAAGTATTAGCAGGCACATAGACAATGAGTAACAGCAGCCACATTTGCACATAATAGAAAATCTTAATATAAAACATGAATGTGGGCGTTTGTTCACGCTTGATTACTGTTGTACTTGTAGGCAGTTGAAGAAAACTTGGATTGAGAAAACAGTTATACGCATAAAAGTCCCTGACTACAGTGGCATGTCTTCAGTGCCACAAGAGGTGTTTATAGTTGTTTTAAAAATTTTTGTTTGAACTAGATATGTTGGAGTAAAATTGAAAGTGATACTGATCTTTTATCACTGTTTGTGTATTTTGTATCAGATAACGTGTTGAAGTTGTTATTTTTAGGCCTCGTTGCCTGCGTGCAGTGCATAGATGCGGCCTGTTGCTATGTATGTCGCACGTAGCATGGTCTGTGTGTCTGTCTGTTGGTCACACGGATGTACTGTGCAAAAAATAGCTGAATTGATCGAGGTGACATTTGGGGGCTACTCATGTGGGTTCAAGGAACCATTCATTAGATGAAAGTCAGGTTCAGACAAATCCATTTGCAGCCGTGAAGGGTAACAAGTCGTCTGTGTTGAAGTTTAATGCAATACACCAGATACTTCTGGTCACAAATTGTCATAAACTCCAAGGAAGATGATTGACCATGTCCTAGTCGTGGTAGAATTTTGTAGTAGAATGAGCCATGAGTTTATGGGGCATTGTCTGCTAACACCAAACTGGACTGTTGTATAAGAATGCAAATTAAATTTGCTGTGGATACATTGTATGCTTTTTCTGACGTATTGTGTAGCAGGTGAATGGCTATCCGACGTACAGCGTCAACTTGGAGATGGAGCGTCTCCCGATGCTGACTGATAGTCGTCGTAGCACAAATGAGTCTACTGACAAACATGACGTGGGGCAGCCTGATCACACCGACGAGCTATCCACCGCGGTAATGTGTGCTAACTGTTTTTATCACACTAAGTAAGTAAGTAAGTCCATTTATAATGTGGCTTTTAAGCAAAAAAAATTCTCAAAGGCGCCTCTGATAATTGGGCCCATCCAAACAATAATGTCTCCAGTTCTCAAACAATTGGCGATACTAATGTCATCAGTATGCAAGTGTTTCGGCAGACTGTGTCACTCTCATGGATCGTTCCTGTTTATTTCTTTGTCGTCATTTCATATTGTCTGAGTTAACAATGACGAAAAATTTCATGACAGTGCACGACAAATTAGACTCTTTCTGTTGTGATTGAAATATACACTGTAGTCCATGTAATTTATTAATTATAACCATATGGTAAGTGATGATGTGTACATTTTTGTACTGTTTTTCGTGTTCGTCGTGAATAAATTCCACGTACGTGGTACTGGTGTTGCAGAGCTTGTATAAATGCTGCAATGTCCCTTCCATCGTGAGTCAGTTGGTAGATAAAGAAGTGATGATGCAAGTGGTTGATTCTCTTCTGCTTGGTTGATACTGGTGCTTGGAATTTCCTTTACTGTTTTGACAGTGCTGCTTCGGCAACAGGAATGCTGTCCGCCTGTAAGGATTCGGCTCCAATTCTCCCCAAACGTTATCTTTTTTGAAGTAAATACAGGATAAAAAAACTGGTTATACAAATTCTGCACACACTAAGTAAAACGTTTCTGCTTAACGCTAAATCCGTTTCTACATTACATGGTAAAATTTCTCAAGTATTTGTAGTTGACATTAATACGAATAATTATAGCAGTGCCCTTTGCTGTAGATGTATAGAAGGTTTCTTTGTAAGACATGATTGTGTGTCAGTTTTAGATAATTCATCTTAAAGTCCCTGTGTCATTTTCCCGCCATTGCTCTGATGCCATTGATTGGCTTTCAGACTGTGAAAACGTGCTCCTGGAATCCCATAGGTTTGTTTTGGGGAGATTTGGAGTGCCAAACAACAACAGAAACCATTTTACGGCCAGTATTCAGTCAACCTGTGTTAGCTGTCACCACCATTGAGGAACTGGAGGATTTTGTCAGAGAAAACTGTTAATGCCTGCATGTCATTGCTGGCAGCAACTAGCATATTTGGATTAGGAAGAAGATGCTAAGGTATCCTCTTGTTAGCTTCAACGTTTCTGTATCATTTCCATCTCCATACCGTTTTGGGACCAGGGAGAGTTGCATTTACTCTGTAAAAACCAGGCTTAAACTCTTACTAGTAGTCGTCGTCATTGTCATCGGTATTATGTTTTTAGTCTGTCCTGTTTTTCCGTTTGTTTGTCTGGTCAGGTATTGTCACCACAATATCTCATGAACTGCTTGAACAATTTTGATAAAACTCACCATGAATATTTACTAACCCATACTGATAACCGGGTAGATTCTTGTAGTCAAAGTCAAGGTCACAGCAGGCCTAAGTATGTACTGGTGAAGACATCCACGTCAACGCTTGGGCGCCGAAGTCCATCTTCTCGATGTTATGTCATCCATTAGTCATTTGTGGATGTGCACAGGTCGATGTGCCAAGGAAGTATGACAGTAGTAACGGCAGAATTTCGCCGTACACAAAGTCTCACTTGGAAGACGCAGAAGATGACGCCCGTCCTACGAACACAGAAAGTAGTTCATCATTCGATGTCGAACGCCGTCAGCCTGAGCGTCAGCCCGAGTCCGTTGATGTTAGCAACAGTAAGATGACACCCAGCACTAGCGGCATCCAGTCGCCGACGAGCACTCGGCGAGATGTCTCTGCTGATAGTCCATATGTTCAGCTGCCGGCGGCCGGGTGCAACTTACCAATCAGTCCGTATTCGTGCGTTGAGCAGGCAAGTGACAGTGGCGCAGCATCTGTGCCTTGCCTACAGCCAGATGCTGACGTCTGTCCACAAAATACTGTGATTTCAGGAGCGGAGGGTACAAAGTGTGATGGCTATATTCCATGGTCGTCTACCCAGCCGTCTCCGTAGCTCCTGCTGACTGTGTATGGTTGCCCCATGTCACATGATGCTTAGTTGAAACTATGTCGGGTAGTGCTTGCATTTGATGAGAGTTATGTTCAATAGCGATTTAATTGCATAATATGTTTTAATTGTCCATAGTCGTCAAAGATACATTGGAATTATTTTATTGCACTGTTGTTGTGTTCAGCGTTAATTTTAATTAATAAGTATTGCAAGTTCTGCATGCAGCTCAGAAATATTTCTGAATGGCTTTTTTCTTGTCTTTATATCTCCGCAGTCCTGTATGATGTGGGTATTCCAACTCAGAACCGTCCAGTCTTCGTCGCTATCACGAAGATTTTCGTTCAACAGATTTTTTGTTGGTAGTCGTAGCAGTACGGTATTTATTTATTTAATGAAATAATTGTGTTAATGTTGAAGCCATTGTGCCAAGTTGGCTGTTTATGGTATGTTTGTGAATGAAAGTGCAAAGGTAATTTGTCGGTATGTCGTACTGTGTGGTGAGTAACATTCTGGCCCATGATAGCAGCAGTCAGATGACATTCAGCAGTACGAATAGCTGTGATTGTTCTTGAGTGCCAGTTTGAAATCTGCATATAAAATAATGAATAATAACAAGTATGTCGGTCCTCCTTGTTGTTGGGTCGAAATGTATGCTGGCGGCATCACATGCTGCCTCCTGTTTAGTGACGTTGAGTATGACGACGGAACAGACGATTACATTATGCTTTCCACCAGATGCGGCCAGTATACTCAACTCAACTCAACTTTATTGTAACATATTTACAGCTGAATTGCTAAATATACAAGCTATAGGCCTAAACATGCACGAAAATCAATACAAATAAAGATACATATAAAAGTAAAAATACAATGAATAATGCTAATAC
>Ga0209780_1003390_pt1 | contig 11859 bp, 8 predicted proteins | sample WorMetexBAHAMAS2_FD_187384 | JGI IMG/M metagenome (GOLD analysis project Ga0209780, IMG submission 187384) | Marine gutless worms symbiont microbial communities from Max Planck institute for Marine Microbiology, Germany - Inanidrilus exumae... | ecosystem: Host-associated > Annelida > Digestive... | reverse complement strand
CTCCAACTGTCGCTATTGCGCGCATCGCGCCCAAAATCTGTTAAGGCCAGCCTCCCCATAATGTACTCAGGGTGCTCCAGATTTTATTCAAATTGGTTCACTTTCGGCGGAGTTATAGCCGAACGCGTTAACACTGCCAAAACGCGCCGTAAAGTGAATCCGATATTCGGCTGAAGCATAGCTTCAAGCCGAATAAAAATGTTTACCAGCTGCAGCAGCAATACAGACTTCCATCACCTACTGCTCCATCTGCACGACGAGTCACAGCTGAACTGATCGCCCCGATGGCAAGCCGCCTGCAACGTGCTCAAGCTCCAGGATAACTTGCTCTTATATCGCTTCAGCCTCAAATTCTAGCTCGCAAAGTGTCTGAACCATTTTGTCTATAAATTATTCACATATACTCATGATATAAACATTAACAAATATCAATAAAATTGTGCCGCACTTGTTTATTTACATAAATGTAGCCTACTTTTAATTTTAAGTAGTTGTAATTTTAAAATCAAATCAAACATTGTAACGGAATTTCCTGCATGCATATGTGTTCTGAATCGTCTTTTGTAAAAGCTGTAATTTACTTTTTAATATGCTATACAATATTGTGGAGATAGACAATTGTTCTTAAACGGTTGTTATTATTGGCGCACCGTGTACATGCTAATCGACAGACACGTAGCCTACACGTACGTACGTAAGAACGACATCAGTGATCGAGATATCGTCCATGTTACATGGGAATTCACCGCTTATACAATGTGTCCCAAATCTTCTCAGAATTTCACATACCAAAAATCATTAATATTGGTTTGTGTTCAAAATTCTAAAGAAGGTACATACCCCAGAATATAATCTATTGTTCCCAGTCAACTTATGCGTTCACAACTTTTAGAGAAATCGGGCTTAACTATAAAGACATAGTGACAGACAGACAGACAGACAGTGCATGGGAAATTAAAACCCTCTCACAAGTTCACTGCATCGCAGAGATGATAAAGCGATAAATCCAGCACAGACAACATTTTTCTCGAGAGACAACTAAAAGCAACCGTGCAGCATAGATCTTTTACACGTAAAACATCTGAATATCAATGAAGGAAATTCGTGTCACGTCTGCAGTTATATAGGCTCATCGTTAATTGCATGCGTAATATAGGCCTCCATAGTACACAAAGAAACATTCGTCCGTGTATATTCTATGCATATACCCAACGGTATAATGGAATGTATATCGGATGACCCGCTAAGCGGAGAAACAGATGTGGCTCAGTGTGTGAGTGAGCACTCTGAAAGGTAAAAACAAGGCCCCGATGGCTGACATGTGCGCAGTTCTACGAAAGGCAGTTTTAAATCAACCGTTGTCCGTTGCCCATGCAGTTTAGTTCAGATCTGAGCTTTGTCGTCTGGGCTTGTAACCATCATCCTTGTCGTCTGTCAGTTTATCTTGCATAAATGACGGATACACGGCACTTTGTATAGGCATCTTTCATGACACCAAACCGGAAGACGTAATATTCGACTATCAACTGTATGAAAGATAGCCACGGTGACATGTGTATTAACCAATCACTCAATCAATCAATCCATATTTCAAACATGCGATATTTCGTAGTACATCTGTGCAGCAGTTGACAAGACTTCAACTGACAGCGCGTCGCGCGGTCCCTCTGCGGCAGCGGATTCTCTTGTTGACAGTTGCAGAGGCATGGGAAAGTGAGACATTTGCTGCCTGACATCTGTCGATTATATGACAAAGGTCCTCTCCGGACGTTAATTTGCTCCCGTCCTTCGTCATCTGCGCTCTGATTTTCCACGCAAAGCTTTTAGGCCTATGCACTGACCACAAATGTATGACGTTAATGCAAAAATTAACTCAGAAACCACAAAACTTTCGAAGTATACAAACTGAAATGTTTACCAATTTTGTTATATGCGCTCGAAGTCTGTAATTTGGACAAAAGGTCCCTGCAATCACTCGATTTTACCGTAAACAGATTTTTCATGAAGTTGTTCAAAACATCCAATATAGAAATTGTACATTACTGTCAAAATATGTCCGGTCTGCAATTGCCAAGCGTATTGTTAGGCAGCCGTTATCAGAAATTTCTGAGCGATGTGTCATGTGATGTTTATAGTTGAATTGTTGTTGTTTCTTTCTTTTTTGTTGCTTATTTTGCTACCTTACGGTGAATAAAGATGAATATATATTAATAATTAGCGGACCGGGCCCATTGCTTAAATTGGTATAACAATACTAATAAACGTTATTTCTGCAGAGCATTCTGGAGAAAAATGTTGTTATTAAGTATTGCTGTAAATAGGAGCTAAAAGTATTGTAATATCACTTCCAGTACTGAAAAAGTATTGCAATAACTATTGCAATACCGCCAATACTACAATATTAACAACCCTGCGTAAGCATTTACGCATAATCGTTATGCTCATCGTCGACTGGCGCTATACTGCCATGTGCAATTGAAACTGCACCATTACATCGTCTGATAGTCATCAATGCGGCGTAAGGCCGAGACGGCAACGGCGCCTGATAAAGACTGATAAGGCGCAGAACCACCATGGACGCAGCGACGGCAGCAAACGGCATCCATTAGTTTCAATTGTACCCGACGGAGAAGGCCACGTTCCGAGAACCTGCGCCCATCAGCCACGCCAAACAATTAGCGGCAAACTCGTGACAAGCGATACATACACGGCGTAGACTAAACCTACAAGACCGAGGAATAAAAATGGTTTTTTTGTTTCAAGTGTACACCCAAGTATCTGGAAGACTGGCAGTACAGATAGACTTTCTTAAACAAGTATGTCGGTCCTCCTTACTGTCGGGTCGAAATGTACGCTGGCCGCGTCGCATGCTGCCCCTGATGAATCACGGTGAGTATGCCGACAAGACAGACGGACGGACGGACGCACGCCAGACCGTTACATTACGCTTTCTGCTAGACGCGGCCAGCGTAATAAATTAACAGCGATTGGCATTTTAACTACAGTAGTTAACTAACTACCAGTCATAACTACTTTCATAGTAAAACAAACCGTCTTCATGTTAACTGGCATTCATTCTTGTGTTGCTCAGAAATACGAAGAAAAGCAGTGTCAACGCAATTAAATATTCTATAGTTATATAAAGAGTTATACAGGGCAGTAGTAGCGAAATGGTTATAGCTATAGAAGTTAGGCGTTCTAGTGAGTTAATTGGCGCCCATTGATGTAAATTAATGATGATAACGGTGCACAGAGAGAACGCAGTGAATTTGCATCTAAAGCCCGGTCCACACCAGCAGCGACGCCGAAGCATTTCAACGCAAAACTCGTTCGACATCGTTGCCGTTTTCAGGCCCGTTGAGACCCAGTTTGGGGCCCGGGGGAACTACGCTCACTCACGGGGCCTCTGAGGAACCGGATCGGGGGCCCCTTCGGACACTGCGGGGCCCGGGGTGGCTTACCCCCTTATACCCCTCTCTCGACGGCCCTGGCCGTTTTTTGGCAACAAAGTCGAACGCTGCTTCGACATTGTTGCTGGTGTGGACGGGGTTTAATGTCGACATGGCGGGCGGACGCGGGCAGGGAGCATAACACACGCACGACAGAGACCGGAACATCCGAATTATTGCAACACGCTGTCGACGACAGTCAGTCGAAAAGCAATCAACCACGCCAGTTGTCATAGTACACCAGTTAGTTATCAAGCCACCGGCAGGCTGCAGGCGTGGAGCGGCGAGATCTAGTCGACAGATGCGCGGCCACGGCAGCTGTCGTGGTGCGTTTCAAACGGATAATTTCCCGACATGAAAGCCGCAATACACTCGTCATTAATTAACGCCGGACGGACGGACGGACGGGCGGACGGGCGGGCGGTTATTGCTCGAGGGGTCCGCGGGAGACCGACGACCGGCCCGCATGCACGCGATATCCCCGGCGCATCCCAGGTGCTAGGGTTGTTCACGAAACCGCACATGCACACGATTATTAGTCCCTTCGCTGCCTTACAATGACGTATATATAATAGTCCTATACTCCATTGGCTACATGTACACGAGCCAAAATCGCGCTACGATTTTGGCTCGATTTGGGCCGTCGGCTTGCCCGTCTGCCCGCCCGTTCGTCTTCCCAGCCTTGCTTGTAACCGCGCGCCTCGTAAGCCACGCCCCCGCCGCCGCCCAAGCCGTCTATTCCGGCCCGCAGCTCGCCGCTTGCCGCCTGTGCCTGCCGCGCGCGACCGTCCGTCCATCCAAGCCACGCCCGTGGTCACACATCGCGACAATCCTATTGTTATATATAGAATGCAATGCCTGGCACCACAGGCATACGCTTGCAGCTGCTAGGTTGGCACACAGTGAAATGTTTTTCTGCTGGAACACGAGGACATGCAATTTGATGATGTCGGTCGGCAGCGAAAGGGTTAGTCATGGCGCGTTCACGGTCCAGCTGTATTATGAACTCACTGACGTCATGGCTGGTTTGCAAAAACCCGCCATTGACAGCCGGCCGATCAGCGGTCGCCGCCACTTAAAGTCGGCACACAGCCGTGGACACGGCGTCTTCACGGGTAGTACTAGCGTGAACTGGCGACCGTGAAGTGAACACCGGTGGTGTCTGGTGTATACTGAGTCTTACTCCGCAGTTAAACTTATTAGTAATTCAGCGGTCCGTTTATAGTTACCTCGAACTTCCCACAGACGGCGCGGAAGCCGGAAGCGGCGAACTACGGCGAAAAACATACCAGTAAACTACTGTATGTTTAATTGTTTATATAGAATAGATTGTCTTATTTTATTTTTACTTAATTTTTTACTTCTGAATCCAGTACATTACAGTAATTATTTTACTTCTTCATTTACGTCATTTCGTTCTTTGTAATAACAAAATTTTATTTTTCCTAGGATATTTATCCATTTCATGGACCCCATTTTCAACGATATGTAAGTGCGTAAGTGCAACTGTTTCACCTACGGTGCATGCAGTCCTGCGTTTTTTCGTCTTTTAACTTCAACCGTTTGCTTTTAATTAGGTCACTGGAATGTATTTCTTTGATTGTAGTTCACCAATAAAGGTAGCAGTATAAAAAAAATTGACTACTTAGATAAACTTCACTAAATATAGGCTAACAATGTTGCCAGTTCTTTTTTTCGCGCGATCAGTAAATATCTTACACAATTCATTATTAGAAACACAATGTTTTCTTTTGGACAGGCCTAACTGAATGTACCCGTACCTCATTGAGCGTACCACAACGAAGCAGGCAATTTTACAGTTAGACCGACGGTTAAAATGCAACTCATCTGTACCAATAAAATAACAAGCGACCAAAGTAGTGTGACAAAAGGTCGCATAGCCGACTTGTCACCTTGAGGCTGCGAATGGATTCGCCCGATCTTGACCCCCGTCTAATGCATGGTTCCTTGGACCTACATGAATCAGCCCTCAAACAGCATCTCAATCGGTTCACTCGTTTTTTTGCACCGTACACCATTGTGACACACAGACAGACGCACAGACCACGCTACGTGTGACATCTGTCGCAATAATATTATTTATTGTATGCTACCTCTCGAGGTGAATAACGTTGTTCACTAAGCCACATCTGTGCAACTGCACATCAAGAAGCGGAAGTGACTAAAAGCAGACTAACGTTCAACCGACATTTTCTGTTTCCGACACTTAACCTACAATTCATCTTTTGCCTATTTCCTGTCGACAAAATAGCATCAGTTTTTTTCCAGTTACTTTCTACTGACACCGTGAAATGGACAAGGCAGCGGTCGAATGACGCACCTGTGTAGACCTGTCCGGGAGTGTATCTGACGGCGTGGCCGACGATCTGGATGCGAAACTCGTGATCCCCGGGCATGCTGTCGACGCGAATGTCGGGAGGGTCGCGCTGACAGATGTCCGTCGTCGTGGCGCGGCGTCTGTGACGGTCGTCGTCGGCCGCCGACCTGCCCAGGACGACGACGATCGCCAGCACGACCGCCACGTACCAGCGGCCACGCCGCCGTGGCGTGCTGATCCGGCCACTCATCGCCAACTTCGACCAGAAAACTCGTCGCCGACTGTTGCACGAATTCGCGTATTTTACCACAGCGACGAGCAGACCGGACACAGGAGCTGAACTAGAGACACATAGGGCGCGGTCGACGCCGGACGGCTATCTAACACACCGGTGAGTCGCTCGTCGGCAGAGATCTGAGAGTGACACGTCACGTAATAACCGAACAGAACTAAAGTCGTCTTCAACGTCACGGTGAAGGACGCCCTACTGACGGCGGACGTTCACCGATCTATCTAGCGGCTAACGACCGCCTTCACTGCCGCTGCGCTGCGCTGCTGCGACGCACGCCTAGCTCCGCGCTAGCAGCAGCCTCTCCGCCCTCAGCCGGTCCTACTTACACCGAAACCGAAACTAGCCGTATTAATAATGGATTCTCTAAAGTTACGTTTACAAGCAGTGGCGTAGCTAATGGGATGCGGGTGTGCAGGCCGCACCAGGCGGCACTTGCCAGCTGCATGGGGTGGCAACATACTGGTAGTGAAAACGACCAATAATTTATTGTGAACAAAAGTACATGCAAATTCAGATTATATCAGTTCCTGCTCGCTTGCGAACAATAATTGTTACTAGTTTCATTAGTTCGACGGAAGGGCGGCAAATAGGACAACCGGCGCACGCACCGGGCGGGCGGCCAAAAGTGTTGCTACGGCACTGTTTTCAAAGCAGTTTTTAACGAACGTGAACGTTCACGTTCACGTTCGCTATATGCTATCGCCCGTCCGTTTGTCGTCTGTCGTCTGTAACGTTCGGTTGAAATTTTCAGCAATTTTTCTACGCCATTTGGTACCTTGGCCATCCGTTGACATCCACGGAAAATTTTACGGAGATCGTCCCAAGAAAACCCCTCCGTTGCACGGTTGGGGGTTTAAACGCAAGAGGGGTAGCCAAATATAGCGATTTTGGAGTTTTCGGAGGCCATATCTTAGAAACTGTGCAAGATATGAGGTAAGTTAGTATTAATCACTAATAGGAAGTCGTATATACGCTTTCGATTGGTACCGAAGTCGGTGGCCTTGAACGGCGTAATGGCCCTTGTTCTGCGTTAATTCACCGAACTCGGCAGCTTTCGGGTGCATTGCGTGAAAGTGGTTGAAGATATACTTTAACTTTCTGCGACAAAAATGTAGCCAAAGCATCTAGTTTTCCAGACACACAGACACACAGACCACGCTACGTGCGACATGTGTAGCAATAAGCCGCATCTCTGCACTGTGTGCAGGTGATCTGGCGTAAAATACAATCATCAAAAATACAATTTTACGTGAATCTGGACGTGGATATGGTCTCGGCTAAAATTGGGCACGGCCCAAATGACGGCGCTTATACCGTCACAAAAAGCGTTTGAGACGGTTCCCCATCGAAGGCTACGGGCCACGCCCCAGGCCAGCGCGCGATTGGCCCGTGCCGAAGTCGGCCAGCGTGCAGGCGTGCGCGCGAACTGGGATCGCAGGCCATTGCGCAGTCCAGCGCTCGTGGCCCGTGCGGACTTTCTCAAAATCGCCCATTTTGCACTGTTTCCCAAATTTTACACATTAAGGGTCTAAATTTTCCGGATGTTTTTCATCCGTTCACGTCTACTTATGACCCCTATGAACCATGAAAAGTTTCATGGAAATCGGTCCGCAAGTTTTTGAGAAATCCGGAAGACAGACAGACAGAGCTATAGCAGTAGCTGTCCGGCAGTGCAGCTGCCAGCCATACGAGTAAGTTATTAGTAAGCGCCGGTCGTCGTAGTAAGCCGGAGTGTCGATGTTATCCGTGCTGCGTCCGCTGCGAGTCGCCAGAGGGCGGCTCTGTTAAATGACCTTCTCGTTTTACGTCAATAGCGTTATCATGTCCATCGCTAATACGGCGTCATAGCGTCATCCATCAGACGCCCACTGCAGCAGCAGCAGCAGCAGTGGCTATAGTACGTCGACGATCGTGCTTGTAACTTCAATCCCCTGGAGGCAGCGGAACCGAAGCAGAGGCGCCTATGCAGCTTTCTGTTGCAGGGGCGGTCAAAATATGTACGTCCGAGCTCCTGATGGAGCATTGAAGAATAATGGGAGACTGAAGGCGACTGGAGGACCGAAGTTTACGTCTGGGTCCATAATGGAGCCGATACAAATCTTGGATCATAATGCATTGAATTGGCTCGCTTTTCAATCAATCAATCTAGCCAGTTAAAATACTAGACAGGTTGCAGTGTATCTGGGGACACACTGCAACATAGGCTCGAGGACAATGTTTCCCACCGGCGTACTCGACAGGTGACACAACTGTTTACTTATTTACTGGCGCACAAGCTGTTTAGTTCCTGCATTCGAAGATACCTAGTGTCACGTGCCTGCGACTCAGTGATGCCAGCGTTATCTGCCGTGTTACTTATTTTCAGTTTCCAATTCAGTCTGCTTTACTTCCATGGTGGCAGGCAGGCAGCTGCAGCGGCGTACGTGGTTTACCAAATATCGGACATCAGACGTTGCCGAAAATGTGGGAAGTACGTTCCTTGTACGGGGTGTACAGTCCAGGGGAATGATTTTGAATTGATTCTAACAGTAAAAATGGAAACTAGACATCCCGTAGGGCTGCCCATGGGCTAGCTCGTCCACCAGCAGCAGGAGCCGCCACTGTGCTAAACTGTACCTAGGACTGCGCAAATACACTAGGTGGCAGCGACGAGGCCATGGGCGCCCATAGGCATGGACATTGGGGGCACTTGCCCCTCTGAAGGCTGGAAAACTGATAGGCAGTCGCTTTGGATTGCTGCGCAGACTCACGATTATTTAGATGGTCTTGTCGTACTGACAGCAAAGTTGTGGGACTTCCTTTAAGCGTACAATGGCTTCAAAGCTTGTATGTTTCAGGGGCTTCACTACCCTGACCCTTGACCAAGGGCTCTGCCCTGGAGCCAACTGGGGGCTCCGCCCCAGACCTCCGTTATAAGATCGCGCTCCGCGCTTGCCAAGCCGTAGCTACTGCCTCTCCCTGGAAAATATTCATACGGGCGCCCATGGACGAGGCTTGATGGAGGAGATTACAATGACACGCACATCCGGAACTAAAACACTGCTGGCTGGTAGCGGGTAGGGTAGCGGCGCCGCCACACGGGGGACATATCGACCGTGACCGATATGACGATGTTTGTTGGGGTTCGATCCCTTGTGGTAACTCTAACGCCCTGACGGCTGATATACCCAGACAGGCGGGTTGCGAGTTCCCCGTGGATGGGCGTTGCGTCGGAAATTGCAGGTCGACGTTAATCGTAACTGACCGCCGCAAACAACTTGCTGACTGCCGAGTTGGACGATGAATTTTTTCCGTGTATCTTTTCGCTATTTAGCCCGCCCGGCATGCATCGCACGGCGAAGAGCTTATGTTCTGCCAAGGTTACTCTCTTTCATCATCCTTTTAACGGTCGCCTTAATTGGAGACAGATTATCTCAGAATGTACTGGACCGATCTTCGTCAAATTTTCTGGAGGTATGCATACGGGTGGACATTATCAATCCGATCTTTTTCCGCGATCGCTCAAGGGACACTGCTACGGTAACCAATTTTTGCGTGAATCTGCGAAAATTGGCACACCGATCTTCAATCATTCGGCATGCGCTGGCACCCGATAACGGACGGGAGGATCGCAACACGGATGCGCGAGTGAACACCGCCGATGACCTCTCTACGTCTGATAAAAATTTGGTGAGCTTTGGTCCAGCAATCTCTGAATTTTGCAGGCGCGTTTGCGCCGGGCGGGCTACAACTACAAGCCTACAAGCTGATCTTTGCCACACATTTCTATAGTTTGTAGAGATCTCAGCACGGGCGAAAAACTTTTAAAAGTTGCCTCCTGAGTAACCGAAATACTGGACTTGTGTGCTCAACTCACAGACAGGCAGACAAACACACAGACACACAGACGACGCTACGTGCAACATGTTTTGCAATAGGCCGCATCTACGCAACATGTGTGCAGGCGATGCGACCTGAAATTCGAATTCCGTTTGCAGACAACGCTTAACAACTTTGACTTCTGAGCATGCCTGTAAATATCTAGGAAAATAGATAACTCGAAATACCTTCTCCTAGATATTTCAGCGGAAGCTCAGTTAATTAACAGACTCTGAGGATATGTGAACGAACACTATACAGTATAGGCCTAATATTATTCAAATTTAATTAAAAGGCTGAGGTTTCTGAATATTTTATGACGTTTCTGTTACATAGCCGACATTTTATCCTATCTTGGTACCAGCTTATTTTCACATAACTGTAAGCCGTCGTTGCAGTTGTTATAGGTGAGGTCTACATTTATGAAGACGGAACGAATGATATCCTTGATTGAGCACGGCTTGCGTCTGGACTGGAGAGCACCTTCAACGCTTCCTTCGCTGGTGAACGATCCTCGATTAGTCGACCGCCTACAAATAGGCTACAATTTACAACGATAGCCGTAGAATTGTCATGGCCTAGTCATGAGTTTTTGTCTATAGGGAGTCAAATACAGGCCGTGTATGTTCATTTTCACCACAAATTATTCTCGAATCCACAGCAATCGACTGTCTCAAACTCTCCGTCATCGGATTTGCGAAAATGTTACAGGTGACTTTGGTCGTGTCTGGGGGAGGGGTTCGGATCCTTGGATTCCCGACCAGTCTGAGCTATTCGGTTTTTGTTTTTAGTTTTTCTTATTTTTCGTTTCTGTGCCGTGCGCTAGCTTAGGCTGGCCATCTCGTCAGCTTTTGAGCGCACGTAAATATCACGGATTGTATCGTAACGTATCGTTTCGTTATGCCCTTACCTGCAGGACTACAATATACACGATAACCGTCACTTGAGATATCCATCCTCCTCCGTTCATTCACCTCGTTAATCTTCACACTTTCTTCTTTGCAATCTTCTTCAGCAAAATCATCACGTCGGCCTAACTGCACTGCCTTTGTGCGCAAGACTGCATGTTCAACCAAACCTACCGTGGCTAACGGGCTACGACTACGTTATACCACGCCAGACATCCATTGTAGAGATAGGCGCTATACGAGTGCGACGGTGGAATAACAGCGGTGCAGCCGTTGACAGCGTATATGCCGGTACTAACTGGTTACCGGTACATATTCTATATGCCTCTTGAATCCAGAATCCAGACCGAGTTGAGTGGACGTCGACGTACTTGCGGCGCGGTCTGATTGTTTATTATACACGGCCGAAGCGCTGATTGGAAAATCTTATTTACTTGGGAGTCGGCCAGGCGGTGTGACCGGGAAGGCGAGATCAGGCGACGGTCGTGAGAAGAGAGACGAGATTGCCATGTCCGTGTATCTGTGAGATGAAGACGCCGCGGGCAGCCTGACCCGCGCGAGATGATATCGATCTATTCGATCAACGACGCGAGAAATGACCGAACCGGTATGCGGGCGACCGCGCCGCACAGAGAGATGCAAGACCGGCTGCCGGCGCCGAGGAGCGACGTTCGACCAGAGCTAATAAACGCACGCGTCAGCTCATTCGATTTTGCTGGTTGCGTCCACGTCGAAGATGGAAACGCTTGAATTCAACCAGTGATCCACGCGTTATAGTTGTTGCGTTGCTTCAAGATTCTCAAGCGTCGGCGACGAAGACCAAACGCCTAAATTTCTTGCTAATTGATGCCAGTTTTGTGGTAACCAGGGGCGTCTATCCCCCCTCAGTCAATGACGCATTCCCCCAATTTTGCCGCCCAGTCCCCCCTATAAAACTCTAAAAACCATCATTGAGCATCGTAGGCATACCAGCTTAGTAGACGTGTCAAAATGAGTTGATACTTTGTTATAAAA
>Ga0209780_1003388_pt1 | contig 11860 bp, 11 predicted proteins | sample WorMetexBAHAMAS2_FD_187384 | JGI IMG/M metagenome (GOLD analysis project Ga0209780, IMG submission 187384) | Marine gutless worms symbiont microbial communities from Max Planck institute for Marine Microbiology, Germany - Inanidrilus exumae... | ecosystem: Host-associated > Annelida > Digestive... | reverse complement strand
GTAATAAAGAACACCAAATGCCCTTCTTGGGTGGTCCCCACACACGCATTACAAATCCAAGATGGCGGCCTTGGAAAAATCGAAAAATTGTTATATCTCAGCCGCAGTTTGCGCGATTTTGACGAAATTTGGCACGATGATGCAGTCCGACCCTCTTGACTGCTCCTACCGTTAAAAATTAAATGAAATTTCGAAAATCCAAGATGGCGGCGGCCGCCATCTTGAAAAATCGAAAAATAGCCATGTCTCGGCCACGGTTTGACCGATTTTGACGAAATTCGGCAATCTGATGCAGTTCAACGCTCTTGACCGTTCCAACTGTAAAAAATTTGAAATTTCGAAAATCCAACATGGCGGCGACCGCTATCTTGAAAAATCGAAAAATCGCCATATCTGGGCAGCGTTTTGACCGATTTTGATGAAATTTGGCACGTTGATGCAGTTTGACTTTCTTGACCGTTTCAACCGTTAAAAATTTAAAATTTAGACAATCCAAGACGCCATTTTGAAAACTCTAAAAATAGCCATATCTCAGCCACAGTTTCAGCGATTTCAACGAAATTTGGCAGGGTGACGCAGTTCGTCCCTCGTGACCGTTCGGTCCATTACAAATATGAAATTTAAAGATATCCAAGATGGCGGCGGCCGACATCCTAAAAAATTAAAATTACGACATCTCGGCAACGGTTTGACTGATCAGCACAGCATTTGGCACGATGACCAGCTGTTGAAATTTCGAACTTTTAAAAATCCAAGATGGCGGAGGGCCGCCATCTTGAAAAATGGAAAATGTAGTATTATTGGACATTATTAATAAATAGCCTACTCAAAACTGGTAATAAAACAGCAAATATAAATGTAAAAACCGCAGTTTATAGACACTGGTAACGGAGACGGATCGAAAACCTCAAAAAGCATAAAAAGGCAGTGTTAACCACACTAACATTGACATTCAGGCTATGTTAGTGTGGTTGAGATTGTTTTTTTATGATTTTTGCGGTTTTCAATACATCGCTGTTAACAGTGTGTATAAACTGCAGTTTTTTTACATTCATTGCCAGTAAAGTCCAACTTCGGTCGAAAATTTGCGCTTAAAGTGACCCACACCTTCAAAAAACGCCGATTTCGACAGATTTCGTTTCATAGTGCTGCAGCTGTGAGAGCTAGCGAAAAATTCAATTATTGCTAATAGGAAGTCGACCATGCAATTCCGTCGACCCATAGATGAACCCTGTGCGTTACCCCTAAGACCCTATAGGGTGAGTCAAAACGAGAATGTTTACATTTGGCGTTGCCTTTCATTTCTTCGTTGCAGGTAATCGTAGACACTTCAAAATATAGCCAGTCCCAGCCCACAGATGACAAACCGTCCCTGAAATGGGCGTGGTCACGTCACGTGACCCATTTTTGAATTTTAGTCCCCTTAAGATGTCTCTAGAATGGCTTAAGCTAGAGACGTAAAATTTGGTATGTATGTTGATCATAGCAAGTCCCAGCCTATGGCGACAAATTGTCCCTCAAAGGGGCGTGGTCACTGTAACGTGACTTCTCTAGCTTTTGGAAAATAAGCGATAAAATCTCGAAAATGGTACAAGAGTGCATCATAGTTTCTACTAAATTCGAATACGAAGTCGTATGTGCTCTATAAAACGGCTATGTTGCCGATGACCCTGGGTGACCCTTAACCACCTTAACCCGCCTCAATTACTACATTTTGCGTTGTTTTATGCATCTTTGTAATTGGTGATCGCAAAGACTCCATATTTGATGTACAGGTTGAATGTGCAAGTCACAGCCTACTGAAGACAAAACATCCCTCATAGAGGCGTGGTCAGGTCATGTGACCCAGTAATAAATTTTGGGGCTCCCATCATATCACTGGAACGGCTGAACCTAAAGTCGTCACATTATGTACACAGGTAAGCTATATCAATTCTAGCAACAGGATGACATATCACCCATAAAAGGGGCGTGGTTATGGTCCTGAGATGCTTGTTTAAGATGGCGGCCGTCCACCATCTTAGACATTAAAAAATTGCAAATGATTTTAGATGCTGGTCCAATTCGTAGGGCCAGTATGTGTAATTATGCCAAATTTCATGCCGATTGGCGGAACTGTTTTGAAGATGTGGCCATGTTTCGATTTTTCAAGATGATGGCAATCTTGGATTTTTAAAATTTTGAAATTTTGACTTCCGGTCCGGTTCGGAGGCCCAATTTGCCAAATTTCATGGCAATCGGTCAAATCATTCTGGAGATAATAACCATTTTTCAAGATGGTGACCATCCGCCATCTAGGACTTTCAAAAGATGAAAATTTTGACTTTCGGTCCAGTTCGGAGGCCCAATATACATCACCGTGCCAAATTTCATGCTGATCGGTCTAACCATTGCAGAGATATGGCCAATTTTCGATTTTTCAAGATGGCGGCCGTCCGCCATCTTGGATTTTCAAATGTTGGCAATTTTACCTGCTTATCCGCTTCAGAGGGCCAATGTGCGTCATTGTGCCAAATTTTGCACCGATCTGTCAATTTGTTCAGGAGATATGAGATATTTTTCAAGATGGCAGGGTTACCGCGCCTTCTGGTAAGTCCTGGATTTCTTTTTGTAAAATTTCTACGCCCTGGAAAGTCCTGGAAATTTTAGTGCAAGGTCCTGGAAAGTCCTTGAATTCTATAGGCTATGATGTAGAAGGCGGACACAATGATGCAGGTCCAGATGCCAAAACTTGCGAAAATTAGCTCAGATTTTATTTGTATATTTACGAAAAAGTCGCTGGCGGCCTGGGCTTCGCCTCGCATCACATAATAACTGCTGTTTGTCTTTATATTTAAACATCACTGGCATATGACAGGGTCCTGGAAAAATGCTTCTGGGTCCTGGAAAAGTCCTGGAAATTTTTGTAACTAAAAGAGTAGGAACCCTGGATGGCTGCTGTCTGCCATCTTTGTTTTCAAAGTTGGAAATTTTAACTTCAGGTCCAGTTCAGAGGCCAAATATGCATCACCGTGCCAAATTTCGCACTGATTGGTCAAACTGTTTTGGAGATATGGCCAATTGGCCAATTGGCCATTTTTTGATTTTGTGTAGCATTTGGACTGCTGAATATTTAATTTTTTGAATGTCTTTTTTGCACAGCTTTATGATGTTGTTTTGTGTGTAGCCGGAACATGTTCAGTTGTATTTTGAAAGCCATAGTTCGCATACATCTGATCGCACATTATCACATCTTGGGTCTTCTCGTGTGCAATACGGTGATATGTTAACTACATTACAGAGTGTTGGCTGCTTGTATGATTCTGAACGAAATAATTTGTTGCATGGCTATAAGCAGTTGTACGACAAATGGATGTATGAAATGTGGTATGTTTTGTTTTGTCTATTTTGTTTATTGCTTGTTTGTGAATACTTACCCTCGCGAGGTCATAGTATGTCCGTCAGTCAGTTTGTCCGTCCGTCTGTCCGTCACACGCTGATATTGTAACAAAACTGCTAAACCTAGGATCATGCAAACAACGCTGTATGCCCAGGAACTATAGTTTTCTAACGAAAAAATGTCGGCGAAATTCCAAAGGGGTCACCCCCAAGGGGGCGCCAAAATGTAGGTGGGGTAGGTTAGACGCGGCAATTTTCGACCCCTATCTCGCTATATCTGAACAAGTAGCTCAGCTGTTTCTGACAAACGCACGCAATGTGTAGCGTCACGACAAACGGCAAAATTTTACAACAGTCACGTGACCATAACTACGCCCTTTTTGTTGGTGATATGTCATCCTGTTGTTAGCATTCATGTAGCCTACTCGTGTTACAAAATTTGACGACTTTAGGTTCAGTCGTTACATTAATATGATTGGAGCCCCCAAAACTTTGTAATGGGTCACATGACCTGATCACGCCCCTATCAGGGACAGTTTGTCGTCCGTAGGCTGTGACTTGCACATTCAACCTTTACATCAAATTTGTAGTATTTGCAATCGCCAATTACGAAGATGCATAAGGCAATGCAAAATGTAGAAATTGAGGTGGTTTAACGTGCTTAGGGGTCACCCAAGGTCATCAACAACATAACCATTTGATAGAGTGCATACGACTTCCTATTCGAATTTAATAGAAACTATGAGGCTATCTCACACCTTTTTCGAGTTATCATCGCTTATTTTCCAAAATAAAGAGGTCACGTGACAGTGACCACGCCCCTTTCAGGGACAATTTGAAATGTCAATGAATACCTGCAACGAAGAAATGAAACAATTCTCGTCTTGAGCCACCCTTTGTGGGACTTAGGGGTAACGTACAGGGTTCATCTATGGCACGATGGAAAGCACGTTGTTGTCGACTACCTATTAGCGATAATTCAACTTCTCTCGCTAGCTGTCATGGCTGCGGCGCTATTAAGCGAAATCAGCGTTTTCTGGAGGGGTGCGTCACTTTGAGCGCAAATTTTAAGTAGATGGTGACGTCGCCAGCAATCCTTCTATGGTCCGTTTGATAGAGGAATGATGTAGCTACAACTTTGCCGCTGGAAGTTTTCACACAAAGTAACTTTGTAGCAGACTTTTTTCGACAGAAGTTGAATTTTACTGGCAAAAACGGCAAAGTCGCGTTTTGTACCACCCTTCGGGGGACTTAGAAGTAACGTACATGGTTCATATATGGCTCGTTGGAAAGCGCGTGCTCGACTTCCTATTAGTGCTAATTGAACTTTTTTTCGTCATCTCTCATGATTGAGGCACCATGAGCAAATATTGGTCGACATTGTGGTTTTTACCCGCGTGGAGCTAGGTCTGCGCGGGTAATAGCCATCATCGCGTGTCCGTCTGTGTGTCACACGCCGGTATTGTATCAAAACGGCTAAGCTGAACGTAGGATCACGCAAACAACACCACGTGATAGCCCAGGGACTCTAGTTTTCTTACGCCAAAATTCGTTGGTGGACCCCCTTCCCCCTGAAATTTGCGCTCAAAGTGACCCACCCCCCTTTCAAACAGCGCAATTTCGACCAATATTTGGTCATAGCCCCTAACCGTAAGAGCAAGCGAAAAAAGTTTAATTAGCACAAATAGGAAGTCGACCATGCGCTTTCCAACGAGCCATAGATGAACCGTGTACGTTACCTCTAAGTCCCCCAACGGGAGGCACAAAACGCGATTTTGCTACTTTCTTCAGTAAATTTCAACTTCTGTTGAAAAAAGTTTGCTGCAAAGTTCGTCGTGTGAAAACTTCCAGCGTCAAAGTTGTAGCTACATCATTCCTCTATGAAACGGTCCATAGATGCATTTCGGTCGACGTCCCCATCTACCTGAAATTTGTGCTCAAAGTGACCCACCCCCTGTCGAAAAGCGCCGATTTCAACAGATTTCGCTTAATTGTGCCACAGCCGTGAGAGCTGGAGAGAAAAGTTCAATTATCACTAATAGGAAGTCGACAACGCGCTTTCCATCAAGCCATAGATGAACCCTGTGCGTTACTCCTAAGTCCCCCAAAGGGTGACTCAAAACGAGAATTTTTACATTTGGCATTGCCTGTCATTTCTTTGTTGCAGGTAATCGTAGACATTTCAAACTTAATATGTGGGTTGAACATAGCAAATTCCAGCCTACGGATGACAAAATGTCCCCTGAAATGGGCGTGACCACGTCATGTAACCCATTTTAAACTTCTAGTGCCCTTAAGATATCTCTGGAACGGCTTAGGCTAGAGTCTTCAAATTTGGTATGGATGTTGATCATAGCAAGTCCCAGCCTACGGGCGACAAATTGTCCCTGAAAGGGGCGTGGTCACTAACACGTGACCTCTTTAATTTTTGGAAAATAAGCGATATCTCGAAAACAGTACGAGATAGCCTCATAGTTTCTATTAAAGTCGAATAGGAAGTTGTATCCGATCTATCGAATGGATATGTTGCTAATGACCTTGAGTGACCCCTAAGCACGTTAAACCACCTCAATTTCTACATTTTCCATTGCCTTATGCATCTTCGTAATTGGCGATCGCAAAGACTATAAATGTGATGCAAAAATTGAATGTGCAAATCACAGCCTACGGACGACAAACCATCCCTGATAGGGGTGTGGTCAGGTCATGTGACTCATTAAAAATTTTAGGGGCTCCAATCATATCACTGAAACGGCTGAACCTAAAGTCATCAAATTTTGTTCACGAGTGGGCTATATATGAATTCTAACAACAGGATAACTGACATATCACCAACAAAAAGGTGTGGTTATGGTCAAGTGACTGTTTTAAAATTTGTCCGTTTGTTGTGATGCAGCGCGTCGCACGGGTTTGTCACCGACAGCTGAGCAACTTGTGAAATTTTGCCATTTGCTGTGATGCAGCGCATTGTGCGGTTTGTCAGCGACAGTTGCGCTACGTTACATTTTGCATTGCCTTTCATATCTTCGTTGCAGGTAATCGTAGACACTTCAAATTTGGTATGCCAATTGATCATATCAAGTCTCAGCCTATGCATGATAAACTGTCCTGAAATTAGCATGGTCGTGTCACGTGATCCACTTTAAATTTCAAGGCCCTAAACATACCTCAGGAATAACTCAAGCTTAAATCGTCAAATTTCTTACACTGGTAAGCTATATGTAATGTTACCAAAAGGACGACATATTACCCCCTAAATGGGCGTGGTTATTGTCACTGATGTGTTTGCCGTGATGCAGTGCGTCATGCCGGTTCGTCAGCGACAGCTGAGCTACTTGTAAATAGTGCGGCCCTCACTGATATCTCTGGAACGGCTGAAGCTAGAGTTGTCAAATTTTGCATACAGGTAGACTATATGGAGTCCTGTATTTCACCCATTTGCACAGAAGTCACCTGGGTACAGTGGGGGTTTGAATTTACCCAATTGCCTATAGGTTGTTGAGGTCGCCGTTAATGCAGGACTTGAACTACCATTCAGCCTGCAATAATTATCCAAACAGAATACTAAACATGCGTTCAAGACGTTACGTTGGATTAACAAACGTGTTCTTTTTCTTATTGTCTGCTGGACCTGGAAGAAGGGAATTGTCGACTGTCGCAGCCGTTTTCGTTTATTTGGTGGACCAACAGACATTACATTTACTTAACATCACTGCAGACACACCAGAAACAAGATCATTGTATAGAAAGTGACACGCAATAGCATATTATAATTACTGACCAGACTTTATTAAGTAAGACACGTCAAATTCAGCTATAGATGGCATTGTCTATATGAAAAAATCTCTACACACCTACAGTTTAACTATTAACAAATAACAGAGTGTAGGCTATATTGGTTGCACTCTCAACTCCAGTCTTTGAACAAGTTGAAAAATTCCGTGTGGGCCAAATACATGGGCGCCCACACAGTCAAAAATCTGTGTGGGCCACGGTTCCGGCGCCTATGCATGCAGCCCGTGATTATAAAATAAATGTTTTGACTGGCACCACGTTTTTACCTGCGTGATGCTATGCTAGCACAGGTATTAGCCATCATCATGTGTCCGTCCGTCACACGTTGTTATAGTACCAAAATGGGTAAACATAGGAACAGACACGCAATGCCATGTGATAGCTCAGGGACTCTAGTTTACTGACGCCAGCAGTAGTTGGTGCGCGACGCCAAATTCACGCTGAAAATTGCCCTCAAAGTGACCCACCGACCCCTTTCGAACACAACGCTCATAGTGTCTCAGCCGTGAGAGCTAGCAAAATATGTACAATTAACACTAATAGGAAGTTGACAACACGGTTTCCAACGAGCCATACATGAACACTGTACGTTACCCCTAAGTCCCCCAAATGGTGGTGCAAAACGCGATTTTGCTGTTTTTCCAGTAATCTTCAACTTCTGTCGAAAGAAATCTGCTGCAATGTTTCTTTGTGCGAAAGCTTCAAGAGGCAAAGTTATAGTTACATCATTCCTCTTATCTATCGGTCCATAGACGGATTGCGGGCGACGTCCCCCCATCTACCTAAAATGCACTCAAAGTGACTTACCCCTTCAGAAAAAGCCGATTTCAACAGATTTTGCTTAATAGTGTCTCAGCCGTGAGAGCTAGCAAAAAAAGTTCAATTATCACTAAGAGGAAGTCGACAGTGCACTTTCAATCGAGCCATAGATGAACACTGTGCGTTACCCCTAAGTCTGCCAAAGGGTGGCTCAAAACGAGAATTTTTACATTTGGCATTGCCCTTCATTTCTTCGTTGCGGGTAATTGTAGACATTTCAAATTTGGTACACAGATCAATCATAGCAAGTCCCAGCCTACGTACGACCAACTGTACCTGAAATGGACATGGTCACGTCACGTGATCCACTTTAAATTTTAAGGCCCTAAATATACCTCAGGAATAACTTAAGCTAGAATCGTCAAATTTCTTACACAGGTGGGTTTTATAATGCTACGAAAAGGACGACATATCAGCCCCTAAATGGGCGTGGTAATGGTCACGTGGCTGTTTTGAAATTTTGCCGTTTGCTGTGATGCAGTGCGTCACGCGGATTTGCGACAGCTGAGCTACTTATTTAAATCTGTTATAATACCCACATTCTGTTAATGTGTTATGTAGATGAACGTAGTTTGCTGGCACCTTGCTAATTTTTGTGGAACTGTAACAGCTCTCTAAAACGGAAGCGTAGGTGTCTGGGTGACTAGTTTTTACTAGTGACTAGTTTTGTGTGATAAAGCTATTTTTGAAAAGTAAGTTGTTTTGGTAAAAGAAGAAGGGTTGAATTCAGCACAGTTGTTGCTTGATCATGTTGTTAATCTGTCACGATAAGAATGTTTTCAGTTACTGCATTGTTGACACATCAAGTGTCGTGAAAGTGTGAAACTTGTCCCTTTTGTTTTGATGTTAGAAGCTGCCTGTTCTACATACAAATTTAAACTGTTAGAGCTAGTCTGGTGGTTTTATTTGTATCATCACATTCAAAGGGACAATCTATACATTCCAAGCATTGGCGCCATCCATCAACTGCTTTAGCCATATTGTTTCTTCAGTTCCAAAGGCTACTAGTGTTTTGTTTGAATTGTAGCTGTCATAATTTCAACGTGTTGCTGCATGGTGTTGGTTCAAAGCGGCATATCATCAATGATTTCATTGCTTCAAAGTTGTCAGATGTTCCACATATTGTTGTCAATGGTTGCTTTCCCAGCTTGACTATTAAGAGCGTCAGTTTGATCCATTTTTTTCTGTAATTTTGATAAATAATTTTAAAGCACTAAAAGTCTAGAATGTTACATGTTGCCTTCATGCACAAATATTAACTGTAGTCAGTGCATATTGATGCAATGTACATTGTGCATGAAGAAAGGACTCTTGGTCCAGTGAATGAGTCTCCACACTGGGAAGCCGGAAGGGCACAAGCTTTGCACCAGTCACCCATCAAGGTCAAGGGACAATTAGCTAATCGAGGTTCACGTGAAATATGACCATTAAACTGATGTGTGCTTTTGTGCATGCGTGTATTGCTGTAATAAATCTTCACTGATAGTACAGTTGATTATGTATGGTGTCTGGTCGAGCCTACTATACAATTTCATTGGTCAGAAGCACTTTCAACAAACCAAGATTATCTCTGAAGCAGTGTATTTTAAAAACGTTTTAGTGATGAAGTAGGGGCAATCATGCTCTTACCTGTAATTTTTCCAAATGCTGGCCAGTTTTCAAAATTATTTCACTGGCAGACTCATTTTTTACTGCACGACACTATGCACGCGGTATATGCTGTCGTCATGTGTCTCTCTGTTTATCCGTCTGTCTGTCAAAAGTCGACGTCTGCCAAAACGGCTAAACTTAGGATCACGCAAACGACGCCGGCCAGTCACTCTAATTTTCTTACACCAAAGAACTGGCGAAATCCCGTGGGGTCACCCTCGGTGGTGGCACCAAATGCATGTGGGGTGGGTTAAAATCAGCAGTTTTCGACCAACATTAGAGATGCACCGATAATCGGTATCGGCCGATTAGTACGTTGGTTTCGCCCGATTGTCATTTGCACAGTTGTTAAATACAAGTTTTTATTACATGGTGTAGTGTTGTTACGGTGGCAGGAATTTGCAACTCGGTCAGTGGTTGTGGTTTTTTTCGGTGCCGGTGGCGGTGGCAAATATGGTCTGTGTCAAGGCTAGGGTTGTTAGTCGGAAACTGGTGGATGTCACATGGTTCCGGCTGTCCTGGAATGCACTAATTGCTCACTGCACCCGCCGGTGGGGGTGCACTAAGTGAGACCGTCGCGACGGTCTCACTAAGTACAGTGCCTAGACTGTCCTGTTGTCCCCGCAGTTCTGTCGTTCGCGAGTGTGGAAGCGTACGCGTGGGGGAAGGCGGGCGGCGTCGTCAACGGGGCGCTGATAATGCGGACATGAAAATGCGAGACGTGGAAACTGTGGCACAAAAACGCAGCGTTTGAAAATGCGGGAAACAGTTTGTATGTAAAGCCGTAACAACGTGAATGGTTAAGAATACATCATTTGTTGTTTAATGCACAAGACATGTTAAGTATAGACGCAATAAAGATGAATACCATACTATAGGCACATTATATTACGTGTCAAAAGACAGTTAAAGTTAGCAAACTGCAGTTGAAAAAAATACAGGACAAAAATATAAAACCAATGTACCAACTAGACAGTTTAAAAACCAGTTTATATTTAAAACATAATTTGTCGCACACGCGAAGTTTCTTTTTGCGCACAAGGTGAGCCCAAGGAACCACATGTTAGATGGACATATGGGAAGGGGCACTTTTGAGGGGACATGCGCCGGCCAATTGTAATCTACAACCAGCTGATAAGTTATCGTGTGCAAAACATCACTTACCAATAACGAGAAGTGATCATTGGCAATTTTTGCTGAGCCGTCGTACCCAGCCACTGTGCACTTCAGGTACTTGGTGTCGCCCAGCGTTCTTACCCTCCGATAAAGCTGGTCCGCTTGCACGTAAAGGACACCCCGGCCTTTCTGTATGGTAACGTACTCCATAGTATAGCGCTTTGCTTATACAGCATTACATTCTCCTTTATACACTTTCCCGCTTTCCTGAGGTGCACTCCAGGCAGGCACTGGCGAACTGTGACCAACAGAGTCGACGACAACCTGGCTGGTCAGTGATATAAACGCAGCTCTATGCCAACATCGCTGCGTTTCTGTACTTTCGGCTTCACATAGTCTGCGTTTCTCGCATTTTCCATGTCTCGCATTTTCAATCCGACTTGACGGGACGCGACATTCAGATGACTATCGCTGCTTGGCGGAAGTGAGGGGCACTTTTCAAAAAAGCGCCAGAAAGACCGCCGAGAACATTGCCAAACACCGCGATGGCGGTGTTAGTTCAGTGGTAGCCAACCACGATGGCGGTGAAAGTTTGGTGGTCGTAACAACACTAACATGGTGTATCCATGGTCGAAATCGTTGCGTTTGAAAGGGGGTGGGTCACTTTGAGTGCAAATTTAAGGGGAATGGGGTGTCGCCGACCAACGCCTGTTGGCGTCAGAAAACTAAAGTCCCTGGACTATCACGTGGCGTGGTTTGCGTGATCTTAGGTTTAGCCCATCTTAAACCCCAGTCACAAATGCTACGGGCGCCGTAAGGTAAGTTCGTGAATTTTCGCCATCGGCGAAATCGTGCGATTTTTGTTTTTTAGACATCGTATGATTCCGCGGTGACCGTAGCCTACGTGGTCACATATCTCAAGACACCCTACGGCGCCTGTGAGAAATTTCTCGTGAACGACCGCACGGCACCCGTACTGAGACCGTACGATGACGACAGTGGCGTAAACCTGCCTAAAAATTTGGGGGGGACGAGAACTGGCTTGAGTCCAAGTAACGAGTCTTAAGTTTTTAAAGTTGTTACCACCCCCCCTCCCCTTTGC
>Ga0209780_1003387_pt1 | contig 11860 bp, 7 predicted proteins | sample WorMetexBAHAMAS2_FD_187384 | JGI IMG/M metagenome (GOLD analysis project Ga0209780, IMG submission 187384) | Marine gutless worms symbiont microbial communities from Max Planck institute for Marine Microbiology, Germany - Inanidrilus exumae... | ecosystem: Host-associated > Annelida > Digestive... | reverse complement strand
ATATATATATATTTATTATGAAATCGTACATAAAAGTACAAAAAGCTGCACGATAAACATACACACAAAACAACAATATCAGATGGACACGAGGGAAATGCTGTCTATTTAGTGCGAATCTGACTCCAGCAAAGAAATACGTGAGCTTCGGTTTCACGACTCAGTTCTAATTCAATGCGAATATGAGACATCATCCAAGATTATAGAATTTATAGCAGTTAACCGGAACGTGACTCGAGCGGACGTTACCGTCGATTTTTTTCTGCCGAGTTTTTTCTTCCCGAAGTAGAAGTAAATGGCATACGGCACGTCTATCAAGCGATGCAGCCGAAATTGGCTTTATATAGTTTCATTTGCGCGTTTGCGACGCTGATCAGAGGATAATTGAAAGAGCACGACGCCGGCCGGACGGTGAAGGCAGCGGACGTGGCGCAAGCAAGGCGCAATGAATCGCAGAAAAACGGCGACGTCGCGCACGACCGAGCGATTTGTTTCAATAGAGAACGTACGGCGACTTCTCCGACCCGTGTTTGCCGGTGCCGTAATTACGACTGATCCACAGCATCAGGCAATAATACTGCGTGTCAGCGGAGTCGCGACGCCAGTTAGCAACCGACCGGCGTTATCCGGACGAGGCCGACGTCGCACTGCAAAGCAGTACGTCTACAAAAACCGCACGCAACCCCTATGTATTTCGCGCATCGCAGATATGCATGACGTCATGCTTTCTTGGCAAGAAAGCATGACGTCATGCATATCTGCGATGCGTGAAAAACATAGATTGCTTGCAAATTCTCGGTACGAGTTTTTCGTCGAATGGAGCAACGAAACTGACGCACTGCTCAGCTGTGCGCAAACCAGTGTTATTTCAGTTTCGTGTTTCAGAAATCACTCCAGTTTTATTCTCAGTTTCGATCTGTAACGTATTCTAGTTTTCACGTCCGTCAAATTTTATTGACGTTACCGAAACAGTTTCTAAAGATGTCCAAGATGCCGCCACTCAACGGTAACAAAATGTCTGCAACAATTTAACAGAGAGGTAAGTTTTGTCGGTTAGCTACATAAATGGCACGGCAGTTCGCTTCACTTGGTTGTGGAGCACGGCGATCTTTGAGAATAAATATGTTAAAATATTTTACAAGGTAGTGTAGCGACAAGTGTAAGATATATCGGTGAGATCTCTGATCACTGTTATACTAAAAATTTATTGCTAAGTCCGCCTTAAAAGCAATTTTATAACTCTCAGCTGCCGCAGGCAGACAGGCGCGACGTGCTTTATGCTGTTATACATAAAAGTGTGACAAACTAGCGACCGATGACCATCGCCAATTTATCACACCGAGCGTCCACCTAAGTTGACAACACTTGCGACGATCGACGTGCAGTTGCGACATTTTCTAATTCCAGTGTTTAAAACAAAGTTTCAGCAGTACCCTTACTTTTGGAGATACCTCAATTATCTTCCTGCACAGTGTAGTTTAAGTTGAGGGTAGTCTCTCTGATCCGTTCATCCGTTTTGATAGAACTCGTGACAGACGGACGGACGGACGGACGGACACAAAGCCATAGCTACTGCGCTAGCACAGCGTCGAACGGAAAAATCGGTCAGCATTAATTTTGGCAAAATTACGGACAATAATTATAAAGTAGCGGGAGTAGCTAAAGGGCATTAATATCTCAAGTATGGGCCTATACATTTCGTGTAAGTGCAGTCGTCCATAAAGCAGATTGCACAAACTAATAGAAAATTTGGCTGTATGGCCCATAATAATTATAGACATAGTGGCTACGCTGATACAAAGAAGCCCACAATATATACTGCAGGATTTTAGTTAACTCGACGTATAGGCCTACTGAATCTGCAGGTTACTGGACAACTCGCCGATGCCGCCTCTACCAGTAGTTGTTTGCTTCTATGAGTATTTTGAAACACCGCGAGGAAATGAATACGAAAACGTAATTAGTGGAACTCCAAATTTGCAAATACAAAGCATCCAGCTGTCTCGGCGTCGGTAAAACCCGTAGTTTGCGTGCCTTCTATACAAAACGATGGCACCGATCATAAAGCCATTATTACATGCAACAGTGCGTGCGACTGATGAGCCTAGTCCCCAATTTTCAAGTTTACACAAAGTTTCATCATTGTTCGTTTCTGTAGAATTCGATGTAAAAAAAGTGCCTTTGTCACATACACCAGGCCCACGTTGTGTCGTATCGGTCAGCCACTATATAGCGTTGCAGTGCCACGCAACAACGCATGCGGTGTGAACGAACCTTGTGATAATTGGTAGCTACATGTCTGAAATTAGCATTTAACTATAAACAACAGCTCTGCTGTCGCGTGTCTCAACGATACGATACGATAGATTAACGTGTGCTCAAAAGCTGACGAGATGGTTAGCTTAATCTAACGCACGGCACAACAACGAAAAAATAGGAAAGGATTTTTTAAAAATAAAATAAAAACAAAAAACACAAAAATAGTCCGGTCACACAGAGAGACACGCACATACTAGAGCGATTGCTCTACTCGGACCACTATGGAAATAAGAAGCCTCACGCCGGTGATGGTACTTCACGGGAGAGAAGAGACGTTGATGACACCGGGCCGTTAAAAATAGGCTACAGCAAGTATTAGCCGGCGAACGCCAATAATCCGTAGTTCCCTCGTCGCCGGCGCTTCAAAGCTAAGTCGCACTGTTAGATCCATTACCGGACTTAGGCATAAGCTAAACACGCTACAGATACGATGTCCAAAATCCGCAGGGCTACAGAAAATTTCACTTTGGCTTTAAAAATTTACGTGGGCAGCTACATCTACTGTAGTTTTTACCACGCTACGCTATGCTAGCGCTGTATATGCTGTCGTCGTGTGTCCGTCCGTCCGTCTGTCCGTCTGTCTGTCTGTCACACGCCGCAATTGTACCAAAACCGCTAAACGTACAGGATCACGCAAACAACGCCATACGATAACCTATGGACACTAGTTTGTTGATGCCAAAAATTTTGGCGAAATTCCAACGGGATAACCCCCAAAGGGGCGCCAAATAGAGGTGGGGTAGGTCTCCAATTGGCGATTTTCGACCAATATCTCGCTATCTCACAACAAGAAGCTCAGCTATCGCAGAGGGACCGCGGAACGCTCTATGTTAGTAAGTTCATGCTGTGTTTCACGAGGTATGACAGTTAGAAAGGTTTCAATCAGCAAAAGTGACCTACAAGGTCATTCAAGGGCACTGGCACTGGTGCCATTCGATAGGCCCTATATATACGATTTCCTATTAGTCTTCTATTGCAACGATGTCTCTATCTTGCACAGTCTAGGTGTATGCAAAATTTGACGATTCTAGCTTTAGCCGTTCCAGAGATATCACTGGGGCCTCAAAATTTAAAGTGGGTCACGTGACCCTGACCACGCCTCTTTTAAGGGTGATTTGTCATTCTTATGCTGGGACTTGACATAGCCTACCTGTGTACAAAATTTGACGATTGTCGCTTAAGCCGTTTCAGAGATATGCTTCGTGCACACCAAAATTTAAATGGTTCACGTGAACTGACCATGCCTCTTTCAGCGATGGTTTGCAATCCGTAAACTAGCACTTGCAACGATCAGCCTATTTACCAAATTTGAAGTCTCTGTCTTCACCCACCACGTAGACTTGACAGGCGATACAAAATGTCGAAAATGGGGTGGTTCGGGGTAGTTAGGGGTCACTCAAGGTCACTGGAAATAGCACCACCGTGGCGGATGGACACAAATTTTTGCGGTACGGCGTCTGAGCCACAGACTGTCTACAGGTCAAAGTGCCTACCTATATTATATTATGGCATGGAGGCATGCCCTCTGCGCGAGTCACAATTCAAGTCTTTGGATTTTGATATTAATAGCGCAATGAGAAAACTTTTTAATACTAAATCACAAGATGTTGTAGATGCATGTCGAGATATATTTAACTGTTTACCTGCCGAGTCACTAATTGCAAATCGCAGACGTAATTTTTGGGGTAAAATTAGTGTGTCAGAAAATAAGCTATGCAGCATATTTGTTGCTAATGCCGTAAAAGAACTTTTTGGGTACGACAAGGGTAGCTGTTCAGTGATATTGTGTGTATTTTGTGTAATTGTAACAAAGATGTAATACGTAGGTACCTGGCCACTCGCAAGTTGTGGTCCTTGTATGTTTTTCCATAGACTCTATATTCTTGTGTACATGTCTCTTTGCTGTGTTTTTCTCTATATTTCTACCGTGTCATATTCGGTGAATAAAGATTACTAAAGCACAATTATACCTACCCCACTTGCATTTGGCGCCCCAGTTGGGGGTGATCCCATCAGAATGCCATATGTCTTTTGCACTAAACGAGAGTCGCTGCACAATCGTCCGACGTTGTTTGCGTGATCCTACTTTTAGCCGTTTTCGTAGAACTCCGATTGGTGACAGACAGACAGACGGGCGATGACAGCTAGCGTGTCGTCGCGAGGGTAATACGAAGCTCTTCAATCGCAGCGAGACGGCACGACACGCTGTATTAGTTGAAATCTACTTCTGCATAGCTGTACGAAAAATCACACTGAACACGCTTGCAGTCGGGAATGACCTTGAATGTGACTCAAGGTCATCGGAATTGCCTCTATTCGACAAGCCACATACCACTTCCTATGAATGGTAACAATAACTGTATCTGGCAACGTTTCTGACATATCACCACATTTACATTGTACACGAATGCCTGTGATCTCAAGCAAGAAGTCCTTCGTTTTCGAAAAAGATAGTTGAGATTACAAGCCACGTGCGCTTTCCTATTCATGTGCAGACATATCGTAGACAATATACGCTGTATTTCCGAGGGATGCGAGGCAGAAAGGTTTCAAACAGCAAAAGTAACCTTCAAGGTCACTAAACGTCAGCGGTAATGGTGCTATTCGGTAGGTCATACGATTTCCTATTTCTTTATTGCAAGTATGTGTCTATCTTGCATCGCTTCCGAGATAAGCATAGATTGACAGCGACGTAATTCATTCATCAATGCCAGTTGTTTTTGCCACCATGATGCAGGGCAATGAAATGTAAACATTTGCAGCATTCACAGTGAGATCGCCGAGATGGCGCTAGCGTTAAGCTTTTCTTAAATCTATCGATTCAATTTTATTTAAACAAGGTGTCGCCCTAACGGGACGTAACACTACTGGCCCGCCGTCGCGTGCTGCCCCTGGGAAGTTACGTTGCATATGCGCAGCCGTGTAGTGTTATAGACAACGACAGATGACGACGACAGACGACAGACGACGACAGACGTTAGCGACCATCACTGTTCTGGTCCCCTACACTATGTGTAGGCGGGCCAGTAATAACGTGACAAATCTTCACCAGTTAACTTAACACGACAACTTGCCCTACCACATGGAGATCGTAGATTACTGTGACGTCACTTCGTCCTATCTATTATAATGAATTTCCAAAAATTTAAGGAGGTCACGTGACCCTGAACACACCCGTTATCGAGCAGTTTGTCATCCAAAGGCTAACACTGACCCACTCTACTATTCAACTGACATAGAGCGTCTTGCGGTCCCTCTGCGGTCGAAGAGCTTGTTGGTTAGGTCAAGTTCAAGGTCAAGGTCAAAGATCAAACATCAAAGGTCAAATTGAGCCAGAAGACCAATTTTCTACGTACTTTCGGCTCTAATAACGTAACGTCTCTAATATAATAGTTGTCTGCTGTATTACTCAGTTTGTGTTGTTTGTGTACGACGTCATGTGGCGGTGTCCTGTAAATAACTACCGACCGTCCGTGGGCATCAAAAATTATCTACTTATGTCTCAGTAGAACAATACAAATACGTCACTTTTATTCCTCTTAGAGTCGTCATAGTCCCATCGGTCTCATTTATAGTCGTATACATACATAGGCTTAAGTTCCAATTTATCCTGCTCTTATGGCACCGCCTACGGTTCCTACGACGACGTCTTGGGGAACGATAAGCGACGACAACTTAATGAGACGATTACTACGAAGGACCACGCGACGACGCTTGTCACCATTAATTAGCGACCGCGTAGTTCGGCAGTCGCCATGACAAGAATTCCTTGCCCGCCGGTAGCTCTCCAGCAGTCTAGATCACTCAACGGCAATCCCAGGAGCGGTGGGTGGGGTGTCACGTTGGTGCTTCATGCGCTGCCGCATCGGATGACCACCTACAGCGGGCAGCTCTTGACTTGTCCATTTTTACCGCGCGACTAGCGTGATATATGCTATGGCATTGTGTCTGTCTGTCCGTCCGTCTGTTCGTCACAAGCCCGCGATATTGTACCGAACGGCGAAATGGATAAACATAGAATCACGCAAACAACGCGGACAATAGCACAGGGACTGGACTCTAATATTCTATACCACAGACCTCGGCGAAATTCCAATCAGGTCACCCCAGTGGGAACGCCAAATACAGAGGGGTAGGTTAAAATCGGTGATTTTCTCGCTATATCTCAGAAACGATGCAAGATAGGGACATAGTTACTGTGGAAGGCAAATAGGAATTTGTATGTCTTCTATCGAATGGCGCTATTTACAGTGACCTCGAGTGAACCATAACTACCGTAAACCATCTTCTAGATTTTGCGTCGCCTTTCATATGTTCGTAATCGTTGACATAGACTTCAAATGTGGCGCATTGGTTGACTGACTACAGTAAGTCAAGCCTACAAATGACAAACCCTTCCTGAAACGGGCGAGATCATCGTCACATGACCTTTCTCAAATTTTTGGACCATTGTGAATTTTTGGGGCCCAAATAATATATCTGGAACCGCTGAAGCTAGAGCCGTGAAATGTTGTACACAGATAGGCTATATCAATTGCGGGGGTTTGGCCTTTTGGTGATGACAAACTACCCCTAATGGACGTGGTCGGATCACGTGACCCTTTTTTAATTTTGGGCCCAGTCATCTTTGTAATGGCAGAAGATAAACACTTCAAATTCAGTGTGCGATTGACACAGATGAGTACTATCGCATGTATGATATATTATAGAAGAAGTGCCATTTGTTTAGGGTGACGTGACCTCTTTAACCCTTTCGCCACTGACGTGGTAGTCACCCGTCGTACTAAGCCACGTTTGCGAAATATCTGGACTTGCGTGTTGCTTATTTTCACTATGTGAGTAATATGTAATATAAATACACTACGATACGATACGATACATTACGTGCGCTCAAAAGCTGACAAAATGGTCAGCTTAGTCTAGCGCACGGTACAGAAACAAAAAAAATAATAACTAAAAACAAAAGGAAAAACTAAAAACAAAAAACACATAATGTATACACTGTCCCAGGACTCAGAAAAATGAAGTTCATGCTTATGTAAAATTAATGTAAAAACTTAACAGTTTAAAACGGCTTGTAAGGACGACAGTGGCTATGTCGCACAACTAAAACAGCAAAAATCGAAAAGGTGATATTACTTATCAGCACATCGCCATAGAGTCAATGTGCAACTACCGTGCGAGTGTTTGTTACAATACATGACCTAAAATTATGAAAGGGGGCCCCCGGTACCAGGTACCTGTAGCATGACGCCATTGAATTCAGGCTATATCTCAACTAGACGGGTTGCAATGTATCTGGAGACACACTGCAATATAGGCTCGAAGAGAGCGTTTCCCACCGGCGTACTCGACAGGTGACACACTAACATTTAGACAGTCATGAGGTTATTTTAATTGTGGATGCATTAATTGATTCACAATAGGGTTATGTTTAGTAGAGTTAAAGTCATTTGTGTTAGGTTTACGGTTTCGGTTAAGGTTAGGGTTGATGTTGCAAATCACATGGTCTCTCGGCAATAACTGAGCTTCTTGTTTCCAAAAACTGATTGATTGACTCATATGCAGGGTGTGCTTTTTGTTGTTGTTTTGATGACTCCACAGTTGCAAACAGCCTCACGATTTACTGTCTGTGTTATAGATTACGAAACGAACAGTACCATAACAGTGCTGCATATAACGAATAATCTTAAAGAGGCGTGACGCCTTTTGTCTGCGACAGCTGAGCTCTATGCTATATTGCTAAAATAAAACTAGGTTACCGGAAGAGGCTCGTGGCGGCCAAATCAATTGTGTCGTCACCTCTGCTGAAATGGCCACATCGTAATAAACACAGCCGTCTTACAGGAAACGTAAATTTATGAGCGTAGATTTAGAATTTTCACTTTTCTCCGGAGTCCGGAGTAAGGTCTTTCCGTGTTCGAACCCGGACCACACCTAACGTAAAGTAGCCGTACTCTGTGGTAATCATCACATACCGAAAACCAGCTCGATCCGTTTTTTAGCGTTTGTCCACAATACACCAATATATGTTCCAGATAGATGCACAGGCACGCACAAAACGTGGTCATGGCGAACCATACATGTACTAATTACGGTCAGTGTTGGGACAAATACTCTGGCCAGAGTATTTAAATACTTTATGAAATACTTCACTTTGTGCAGTATTTAAATAGTATTTAAATACCAAATACTGGACTAAGTATTTAAATACTTTTAAATACTGCACATGGTATTTAAATACTTCAAATACGTTTTAAAAAGACTGTGAGACGCAATGCCAACAATGTCAAAATTCTGTATTATAGCAGCAAATAATATTGGCCATACAAATCAGATCACTGACAGTTTACTGTTATCATATCCACATACTCTAGAGTTGTGCTTGTATTCAGATTCAGTAAGTAAAATGTGGCGTATTTCTATTAATAAGCTACTCTGTGAAATGATAGTTTTGGTTAGTGAAGTATACAAAAAAAGCAAATACTAAATACCCGACATAAGTATTTAAATAGTATTTAAATACTCCAGTTCAAACAAGTATATAAATACTTCTTTAAATACAGTTAAAAGTATTTAAATGGTATTTAAGTATTTATGTATTTAAATACTTCCCAATACTGCTGAAGGTGATCCCTCTTTTACTGTCTGCCAGATTACGGCATTCTACAGTCTATTTAATTTTTTTAATTTTTTTCACATCAGAACTAAACGGTACTGATCATTTATTAACTATACGCTTTATAGAACTATCAGTAAACTATCGTATGATGTCTGTTTTGTGTGTTGGCTATTTTATGTTTATATTGTATAGATCGTGTATTATCTCCTTTTTATTAGTATATATGTGACTGCATTTTACTCTGTTGTAAATGTATATTTTAATCTAGCTAGCCTCATGGCAATATACAATATACAATATACCAATAAACGTATACTTACTTACCAACATTGTCAGCGAGCTCTATGGCGGTGACTAACTATCAGTAAAGTATAAACGTTTACGGTAACATGTTGACAATATTCACGTTCAAAGACAGACAAAAAGAGAACGACAACAGAATAACTGCTGAGTCGTGTTTGCACTGTTATATAATCGCAAGTGTCAAAATGTGCCACTTAAATATCATCCAACAACGTATTCTATTTTTACATCTTAATTCCTCAAAAGGGAATAGAACACTGTCTAGATTGCTTCATCTAGAACAATCGGTGCAATAGCTAGATATGTTGGAATATTTCGCCAGTAATTTAAGACAGTCATGTAAACGCCTGACTATTTTTTACCACGCGATGCTATGCTATCGCGGTATATGCTACGGCTCTGTGTCCGTCTGTCCGTCCGTCACAAGCCCGATACTATCGAAACGGCTCAACGTAGGATCATGCAATCAACGTTGGACAAGGCTAGGGACTCCAGTTTTCTGACGCCAAAAATCTGAAGAAAAAAAATTCAATTGGGATCACCCAGCATGGGCGCTAAATACACTTAAGATATAAAAATTGCGATTTTCGACAAATAATTCGATAGCTCAAAAACGGTACAATATAGATGCATAATTTCTATGAAAAGTGAATAGCACGTCGTAGGCCTATGCACTCTATCGAATGGTGACATTGCTGATGACCTAGACTGACCCAGTTATCCAAATCACATCCTATTTTTACGTTTTGATATACGTGTAGGTGTAGGCCATATCAAGTGTTAGTCTTGGGACACAAACTACAAATTACCCTCAGGGTCACGTTGGGACCCCAATCATATTTAAAACGTAGTAAACTAAACAACTCAAATTTGGCACACATATTTATCGTTATGAGTATTATATAGGGATGCGCGGTATCAGGAAATGCCCGGCGATAATACACCGGCTCAAATATATCGTGATACCGGTATACCGAGATATTTTATGACGCCATCAATTGTAGACAACTTCTGCAAAAATTCAACCGTGCAGTGCTCTCGCCGATTCTCTTTTCATAACTGTGTCAGCATATCTCGGAAACGGTACAAGACAAAGACGCAATGTGATGTATGATTTTCTGTGCTATATAAATATTATTACTTACTTACTTACTTACTTACGTGGTTACAATGTATGACTAGTAAAAAACCATACGTGCACTGTCCATTGCCACAGTCATCAATGACTCTGGGTGACCATGAAGGTCACTTTAGCTGTCTGAAACCTTTTTAACTCCCATGTGTATCAACTATCGGTACGATATGTCTACATATGAATCGGGAAGCGTACGTGGTGTATAATTTCAACTGTTCGTATCGAAACTGAAGACGTTTTCCCAATGTCACAGATCGTCACGTACACTGCAAAAGCGAGCGATGATATCTCGGTAATGGTGTAAGACAAAGACGTGTTTACTATAGATCACTACAGCAAGTGATTACGGCCAATCGAATCTCGCCATTTCCAATGACCTGAGTGTTCTTCAAGGTCATTCACCCATTGCAGGCCTTTCCAAATGCAATATTGCGTACATTTGTGCAGCAAATGACAAAACTTCAACTGACACAAAGCGTCGCGCGGTCCCTCTGCTATAGCAGAGGCTGCAGAGCTTCTTGTCTGCGTTTGTTGCATTGTATCCTTCGACGTCGTAAAAAAACTCTGCGAAGCCAGTCCTGCGGCTTACGTCGCCTCTGTCATGACGCCAGTCGAGATCGGCAATTATTTTATACTCAACGGACGCCTGAAAGTGTACACGTCACACTGCAGTGGACTGCATGTGGCCGTCTTCGAAGCAATAGAAGTCCGCTGAGCATTAAAAGACTTCTGAAGCTGGTTATTATTGCAAATTTTCTGTAATAATACTCATAACAACGACTCCAAATTCCTGATTTTTGGACTGCACAATTTCTGATCTTGGACGAGGCACAAACTTGTACACTACGCATTCAAAAAATTGGTTGGACTGCACGCTTAGAATAAGCCCTTGAGCCTGACGCAGAGGCTGCGCGACGCTCCAAGTCAATTGAAAAGTTTGTTTAGCATATTTTGTTTGTTGATTACGACAGTTTGTAGAATTCTTATTATTTCACCCCCGGTAGAGGTGCCAGCTTGATGAATTGTCGCACGTATCTAAGAGCAGACTGCGACACAGATCATCAGTTGCTGGTGGCGACGCTGTAAGTCAGGCTGGCTAAAAGACAAAGACAGCACAGCATTACGCCTCTGAATCTCGCGAAAATCATAGAAGAGAAAGCAGTACAGTTTGCAGCAGACGTAACCAACAGGTTTACTGCAGTAGAGGCTGCACAGACGGAGGTAACCACAGAAGATCTCTGGAAAAGTACCAAGACAATCCTGCTGGAAGTAGCCAGCGAAACGATTGGATGCATTAGGTCGTAAAAGAGAAAGAAATGCATAGGCCTATCCGACGATTCACCACTCTCATCATCCATCAATCTCTCACCCTTTAACTGCCGGCTTAAAACCAACCTGTTTCACAAACCCTTCCTACCGTAGGCTCTCTACTTCCCTCAGGACTTTTACTCGGATTATGGCCAAATTCCACTTTGCTAGCA
>Ga0209780_1003386_pt1 | contig 11861 bp, 8 predicted proteins | sample WorMetexBAHAMAS2_FD_187384 | JGI IMG/M metagenome (GOLD analysis project Ga0209780, IMG submission 187384) | Marine gutless worms symbiont microbial communities from Max Planck institute for Marine Microbiology, Germany - Inanidrilus exumae... | ecosystem: Host-associated > Annelida > Digestive... | reverse complement strand
GTCACATCATGACTTGTCGAACTGCACCAATTATCAACGACTCTCGATGCCGACCAAGGTCATCCTCTTCACATTCAGCAAACTCTGTTTAGTTCATTCAGACCGAGGGGAGAGAGGCTGTATTTATCAAGTAATGTACTGGCAAGTTGTTAGAAAAAGCATACAAAGGCAGCAATCAGTCAGTCAAAATTTATCTTTTGAGCAATAACACAAAATTACAATGTGTATGGTATGCTAGCGCTCAAAAGGCTGCCAGAGAACCTTTACGCTTATTGAACTGTCCGCCTAAACAAACAAAAGAACACAAATGTGAATACTTGAGAAGGGGGAAGAGAGAGGAGGGGAAACAAACAATAAAAATGGCGTACATCATTTTGCTAAGTGTGATTGCGCGTGAAATGTAATGGCAGCCTACCGCCGGGAGGATGACTTATAGTCAGTCCCCTGCGGGCTGACTGCCTGTACACCAGGATCAGCTCCGAGCCCAACTCTCTGTAACGAGTATGGGAAGCCTGTTACCTTTTTGATAGAGCGTGCGGCGCATTTTTTGTAAAAGCAATAGGGCGCACGGCGCATACTCAACGTGACTCACCAGGGGGCAGCACGCGATGCAACCAGCGTGCATTTTTTGTCACACAGTAGCTTAGAACCATATATGTAGTTCAAGTCAAGTGTACGTGTAATTATTGATATGTATATTGTCGTCTAGCATGTTTGCGATGTATATTAGGCTTGTGGGTTAACCCACTTTAACTCAGTGTTCCCAAAATAGCTACATTCAGAGATTCAGCGCCAAGCTGGCTAAGCGACCACTTTTAGTTTTTGACTTCCGGGCACTCTGGCGCTCAGTCCTGAGCGCCAGAGTGCCCGGAAGTCAAAAACTAAAAATGGTCGGTTAGCCAGCCTGGCATCAAATCCCTTAGTCACTGTTCCCATTTTGGAACTCTGGGCATAAATGGGTTAAACGTATAGTTTGAACTTCTGGCAAAGTGAACGTGAAATCGGATGGTGTCGCAGATCAAAAGTTTAGACCGGTTCCGTCTCTGTCACTGAACGAAGCAAACGAAGATGTACAGAGATGTTGCATTGTACTATACATGTATTGCTGCGCAATGTATGCGCTGTTGTCGTAGTTCTAGCGAAGTTGTCGTATTACTCACATCTACGTGTTATAATCGTGTATTGATAGACACAGTGTTATGCAGTCATTGCTTTTGTTCGGTGTCAACAGAAAAGTCATTAAAACTCGTCGAAAACTGTCAATTTTACTTGCTGCCATCACAGCAAACCGCGACGTCACGTCGGAACGTTATAATTGAAAAAGAAAGCATGACGGAACGAAGAAAATATAGTCTTTCATTAATTTATCAACTGTTGTTTTGCAGCAAATAAGCCGATTTTTATGAGAATGCAGACGATCGGAGAGTCAAGTCTTAATCTTCTGATTAATGTAGCGAAAGAGTAAACAATAAAAACGCTAAGCTCCCACAAAAAGGACTTGCAGCTGACGAGTAATATTCCCCAATGTTTCGGTTTACCAGTGATTCGATAGTTGGCGGCGTCGGCAGACACGGAGGCAACCGTAAAACCGCCATGCAGTCGACGCGACTATCGTAGTCGTAAAGACGTCGTCATTCAAAGGGTCGCTGATATTGCCGCTCATAAACCCGCAGTTGACAGCCGCCGACCTCGCCCTGCGCCAATCTCTGCAATGTCCTCTGCAATCAGCTTGGTCATATCTGGGTTACGTCGTAGAAACATACTAACGCCAACGTGATCTACTGCTTCTTGGCAACAAAAGAACGATTTATGAACAACTTTCGTCGAATATGTTTAAGACTTACAACAAGTATTATCATACGCGGTCACTTTGTGAATTTGCCGCATACAGATAATCTCTTTTTTCAAGCTAGACCTATATTTTGGTTTATGCCTATACTACTATTGCGAAAACGAAAGGAGACACGAACGATCTAAACCAACTAATCGTAATTGACAATCCCTGTTTCATTTATAGAGGCAAATATATAAGCCCTAAGAACGGGTTAATTGTTCTCCCCGCGAAAGCGAGGGAATATGTTTTTACCGGCATTGGTATGTGTGTCTGTGTCTGTGACCACGATAAATAAAAAGATTGTGGACAGATTTGTACCAAATTTTATGGGAAGGTTCCTAGGGGAAAAGGAAGACCAAGTTCGTGTTTCGTTACGATCGGTAGAGGGATGTGGAAGTAACGGTCAAAAAACTCCGTAAACCGGCGATTGTTTACATTTTATACTTCTAATAGTAGGTGTGACAAGTGTTGCCAAGTGTTGGCGACAACCCGTCCCCCAAATTTCGCTTTCGCGGGGAGTTGTACTCTCTCAGAGTACTTTCGATCTAGTTTATAAAAGTGAGTCTTGAGCGAACGACGAAATGCACAATGAGAAGTCGTGGTGCGTAGAGACGATGGCAGACTGTTACAGACGTCCGGGCCGCATCATCATACTGTGCTACCTTTCAACGAATCATTCGGCGAATGAAAATTAATTTCAACCAGAGTGTTGATGAAGATAATCACCGCAGCCTAATCACTCAGCACTTGTTCAACTCCCAGACATGGGTGGGTTATGGTTTGGGGTTGAGATTAGAAAATTTAACGTTAGTGGAAAGCAGTGTTATTTTAGTTACGGATTAAAGTTTCAGTTATAGTTATGTAAACAATGTTCGTTGTAATTTTTGTTAAGTTATTACACTTTTTATTTGATGTGTCTTAAATTAAACATTTAACCCTCGTTTCCAGACAGCCTAATCATAACACAAACAAGCGCATCGTATCATGTTAGTTATTAAATGCAGTGAGATAATAGTTTTAGACCGCGTCGCATGCATTCCATAGATGAGGCATCATATGCTACAGATGTCGCACGCAGCGTGATCTGTGTGTATGTGTGTCTGTGTGTCGGTCACACGGATGTGCCCTGCAAAAACGAATAAACCAATCGAGATGCCGTTTGGGGGTGTCTTTCATTCTCCCAAGGAACCACACATTAGAAGAAAAGTGGCACTGTTAGGAGGTTGTCCCGGTCCGTTGAAAAGCATTGGGAATCTCTGCTGCGGTATACGCAGCAAAAGGATGATTCATATAATTTAATCCTTAATAACAGAATAACGGCCGACTGTGATATTCCAAACTGGTCGACGTCAGATTTCATTGTCCCCGTGAAATATCCGATCTCCTGTGATGACCACTTGTTTACGTGCTAATCGATCAGTCCAATCGACAGACTGATGAAGTTTTGACAAGACGTGAGAATTAATTGATCTTCAAGAATAATTGACGTCTAGGCCAGCAACATCTCTCTCATCATACTCTTTAGAAGCTGAAACTGATACTAACTAGAAGGGCGTTCAGTAGAGCGCATACCTTCCCCACCGACCTTGACCTTTGACCTTAACTTTCCAAAATTTAATCACCTCGTCCCCTGTGACCAGGGGTATGACTGACGAAGTTTGGTGACAATCGGACTTGAATTGGCGCCAGAAAGTTGTTCACAAAAATAAATATATACCTATATGTGTATACCTATATATCTACCTACATACCGACGCCGGCGAAAACATAACCTGCCAAAATATAGGCTAATACTTGTTTTGCGACACTAGATTATTTTGAAAATCAGTATTATTAGCGTTCTGTTAAGTAATACAGAATCACTAAAATTATTTCGGTTAACTAAATTATCTTAGTTACCAACGTTTTGTTATAGTTTAGTTTTAGCTATTTGACACTTTTAGTTAAAGTTAAAGGTTAATTTAAATAACACTGATGGAAAGCCAACAACGGAGAAATTGACTGGCTGGTTGGCAGTTTGCGCCATCATCTCAAGTAGCTCACTTTGCCACCACAAATCAGATTTATGTTCAGTCGCCGGTGAACGGTATCGGCGTTGATATGGGCCCAGGTAGCGAAGCATGACGGGATAGCAGGTGCCCGTCACCTCGCAGACAGGCGCTCGGTATCGGCGCCGTGAACCGCGGCTGTGAACCATTAACCCTTCAGTCTTCACAGACGTAGTCTGGGCGGAAAGCATGGTTAACAGCAAAGGAGTCTGAAAGACGTAGGCATCCGCAAAATCAAGTAAAATAATTCGACTGCAAATGCATTTAAAAAGAAAATGTTAGAATGAGGAAGAGTTGAGCATACAAATACCAGAAATTCGCAATGATCAAGAACGAGTGGCCAAAAAAATTTGGACGAAAGGCCGCATCGCAGGGCCGGATTTTTCATGGGAGCAATACAATGTAATGTGAATCTACCAGTCGAAAGCACTACAGTGGCCTGCGGGAGTCACGCTGTCATGGCGTTATTGATGATTGAATAATCTATTTTGCTGCATACACCGCAGCAGACTCCCAATGCTTTTCAGTGGGCCAGATAACCCCCAAAATTGCCCCTTCTCACGGGGGATCTCGACCCCATCTAAGACATGGTTCCAACACTACAAGTTCAACCACACCACACTACTTTTCTTATGGTGTGGTTGTGGTATCGGTGTGGTTTGCTCGGTCTTCGTACGAGTGTTGGCCCCTGTGTGCCACCATACCTTCTGTCCTTTTGTGAGTCAGCACCCTAAACGGCATCTCGATCGGTTAAGCCATTTTTGCACAGCTCACCCATGTGCCCAAATACACGAGGACAGACACACAAACACACAGACCACGCTACGTGCGACATTTGGAAGGAAGCAACGCCCCTGTCGTTAGGCGTCCGGTGGTGGATGAAAAAGGGATAAGATTAGGCCACCGGTTGGGATCAGTTCTATGCGTTTCTTCAAGTTCACAGTGATTTCACAGGCGACAGAAAGGGTATCCGACCTGTAAAAACGTGTGCCACTTATGTCTAAAGATTATCTTCTAATACAGATGTAATTTTTTTAGGCTTGTTGGCTTTTGTTGTGAAGCTGAAGGCTTTGGGTGCGTGCGTTCTTTTTTCTCCAGGCTGTCGCACTCCTTTCACCTCCGGCTCATCGGGTTCGTGACATTTGTCCGAAAATTGTTGGAAACCATCACAATCCGAGCTTGTTTACAATTGTTGCAAATATTGACGGTTATGTACCAATGCGTCCCAATGCAGAGACGAGCTGAAGATTCCAAAGTGTTTCACGTCGTCATATATTGGTGCTCGTTCGTGACACTCGGCCACGTAGCGTGTATACAGTAGCTTATCATAACTGCCCCGTTCACTTACATGTAACATCGACGAAGTTCGAGTGGCCAACGCAAATTTATACATACAGATAAAAAACGCAGCGAACACCGATAGTGACAGACGTGACCCTACAATCACTAACATTCTCTCTCACCTCTAGTCAGTTTTACCCCATTCTCAAAAATTCTGTCATTTCTCCGCTGCTTGTAAGACGTATGTCTTATACAAAGACGAGCTCTTGAACTGTCGCCCAATCTCTAACCTTTCTCTCATGTCTAAAATAATAGAACGCGTTGTTAAATCCCGCCTCATTGATCACCTCACTTCCAGCAAACTACTCAATTCTCCAGTCTGTCTACTGTAAACATCCTTCCACCGAAACTGATCTGCTGTACATTCACGATCATCTCATCAATGCAATAGGATCACAAAAAGTGTCATGCCTTTGCCTTCATGATCTCTGTGCTGCCTTTGACATCATCAACCACAACATCTTAATCTCTCGCCTCTCATCTTGGTTCGGTATCCAAGGCTTTGTTCTCTGCTGGTTCAAGTCCTACTTATCATCTTGCTCCTTACGTGAAAAAATTGTGTAACAATCTCTCTTCTTTGTATACTTCCTCTTGTTGTATTCCTCAAGGTTCTGTTCTCGGCCCTCTACTCTTTATCATGTAGACTACCCCTCTCTGTACTCTGATCTCTTCCCTTTCAATTGATCACCACCTTTATGCAGATTACACTCAGCTCTTATTCTTTTTCCACCCACTCAACTTTGACTCAAGCATTTCTCACTTTCAAAACGCTCTTTAACAGATCTCTTCCTAGATGACTGCTAATCTTTTACTGATAACTCCTCTAAGGCTTAATTCTTGCTCATCGGACTCAAAAAAACAACTTACTAAAATACAAAAACTGTCCAAGTTATACAGGGTTTAATGACCAAAAAGGAACAAAAAATAACAGATAGCTGGTAACCAAACGACGACGTGCATATCACTATTAACACAGAGAAAAGGTGCATCTGTCGTCGCTATTGACGATTGCATGACTGTTGTAATAACCATACTGTGTCCCACAAATCTGTCCACCTTTTAATTTTTTAATAACTTTGTCAAAAATTAACCGATTCTAATGATATTTGGTAAGTGAAATTCTGAGGATTTCATACACCAAAAATAGCTCATAATCGGTTAATTTTTGACACAGTTATTCAAAAAAAATAAAAAGATGTACAGATTTTTTTCCGGACACAGTGCAGAATTCGACAGCGTATGAAACAGATCGTTGTTCTCTGCCGTATACAGGAAATTGACAGTCATAACTAAATCACACGAGTATAAACAATATCTGCTTTAAGTGCACCGTAATCGCTAGAAAACTACCGCAAAAATATCTGGATTTACACTACACGCAGCCTGATAAAATGTAATCACAACAGAACAGCTTCAAATGGTCACTTGTATAAGGCACCATTTTAAACAGTGTTCATTGCTTATTTATCTACATCTATACGTATAGGCCTACAAAGGTGAACATTCTAAGAAAGCAGCATAGAAATGAGCATAGAGTAATCACGGTTAACAGATACATAACATTGTAACCCTACTCGCGCGATTTTACTAATGACTACAAACGCAGACGGGATCATCACAGTATAATATCAGTAACATAATTATAACGGCAGTAGTCAAACATTTCAAACGAGGATCTATAGGCGAAATTCCAACAGGGTCACCCCCAACGGGCGCCAAATAGAGGTAAGGCAAGATAGGGACATAGTTGCTATGGAAAACTAAAATGAACTGGTGTGTGCTCTATCAAATGGCGCTATTTTCAGTAGTCAAACATTTCAAACGAGGAACACATCCAACAACATAGCCAGGCATGGCGCCTCGGACCGGAGTTGACCGAAAACGCAGGAGTTTTGGAAAAAGAACAAGGATCAAAAATACAGGATTGGAAAACGCAGAAGGACGTAGTATGAAAAGCGAATTTCGCTGTTAAATTTTAACCTGTAATGTTTGGTACACTCCTGTTTGTCAATTAAAAATGACTTTTGAACGTGAATTTATCATTTTTTTCAGTTAACATTTTAAAAGACGTTTTCAAAGGAGCAGACGCAAGGATACACAAATTATACATCATTGCTGTTCACGGTCAGTTTTCTGACGTTAACCTGTGTACTTTGCAAATCTAGTTGCAGTTTATTAATATTTTATATTTCTCGTATACATCTTTGGTTTTGTGCGGTGACTCACCGCCGAATACGTAACAATATAATACAGAGTTGATCAAAGTATTTTTTCCACTTATATATAGGGTTAAATCGTACGGTGTACTTTCTTCAGCCGCTACAGCCTACTCCCGCATTTTCTATACTCCTTCGATTTCAGCGTCCCTTTGCAGGCCACCGATGAAAAAAGAACTTTTTTGACGTATGGTCTAGTATATTCGTGATTGCATGACGGAAAAAAGAAATCACAATAATCAACATTAAGGCACCATTATTCGACCTGAGGCAAATAACAATGTAAATTGTTTATGCATAACACAATGTACATGTATATACAATTTATGCCTACAAGCGCTACCGTTTCGCTTGCTTCATGGCGCTGTATAAAGCCCTGTCCACACCAGCAACAATGTCGAAGCAACACTGTCGAATACTACAAGTCGAACTATTGTTTTCGAAAAAGTCGAATGTTGTTTCGACAAAGTCGAACGTTACTTCGACATTGTTGCTGGTGTGGACGGGACTTAAGTTTGCTTTGATATTGATATAGTAATATGATATGTCGATGGCACGTTTGACTGCTGATTAAGAACTCAGCTGTCGAAGAGAAAAGGCGTCATGCCGATGCGCTTTGGTATACAGACACCTTTGGCCTAGAAGTATGCAACCGCATGTAAAAATTATCTACGTGTGCTTCCGTTAATGCACGGTGCAATTTCGTAACAGACTCAAATGCCATCAGACAGGCGTTCGTGTCATAGCCGGCATAACGCCTAAAACAACACGTCAAACTTTCATGACATTTTCTGTGCACGTTACCTGTGGCCGTGACTCGGTCCTTTTCTGACGGCTAAGCAATATGTTATGTACTACCGGTGTTGTGGATGACAACACACATTTTCATATAATGGAGGGAATAGGGCAGAATCAGAGACGACGCGTTTGTTTCATCGAGTTAGACAGGTGGCGGTACCGGGGCGAAGTCTGCTGGCTTACTAACTGTTCAAACTGTTTTAGCGACATGCCCAGTCGCAAGACAATCTGCCGACAGCTGACTGTTTGCACATATACATACACGCAGGGCGGGCGGGCACCTCGTAATGTAACGTTCTGGCGTCCGTCCGTCTGTCTGTCTGTCTGTCCGTCCCGTCTTTTTCTAACCTTAATAAGCGTGCAGCGCGCACTCGACGTGGTTGATCAGGGGGCAGCATGCGACGCGGCCAGCGTACATGTTGATCCGAGTATACAAAGGAGCGGCATACTTGTTTTGTGCATTTTGAGCTACAAAAACGCTCATTTTGGCAGAAGAAAATAATGGGACTTCCGACTAAACCTCGCATTTCGTTGATTAGGTGCTAGACTGCAGGTGGCAGGTGCCGGGGTGTACGCAAGGAGCTGAAGGGGCTACGTCCCACCGAAATGCAGAGTCAAATACTTTGTGCAGGAAAGTTTTAGCAAAATTCAGAGGAAAAAATGAGGCAAATCTGCTGCTTTCGTCGGACGTTCGAAAGCAAAATGGCTTTCACCCAAGAGGGCTCCGCTATTATACTATTATACTGACCCCGTGACCAGGGGTTCTGGACGTTACTGATGGCTCCGCCCCCATATCCCCATTATAAGCTCCCATCCAAGCCCCACCGGAAACAGAAATCCTGCGTATGCCCCTGGACATGCGTCGGTCTAGCGGTGGTTGGCGGCGTGGACGTGTCGCTGGTGGAAAGAGTCGAGGACGTACGGACGAAACCGTAGCGACGCCGCCGTCGACCCGTAGCCACGCAGCGACGACGGCGACGAGGACGCCGGCGGCTTGGAGTCGTCGTCGATTCCACGTGCGGACCTGTCGGCAACCGGAAGTGGAAACGGAACGGCAGGAGCGTGCGCCGGAAGTCCGGCGAACAGCCGGCCGTAGAGCGCCAGCAGCGACCGGTCTTGGAGGAACTTGACGAACGGAAGCACACTGCCGTGGTGGCTGCGAGACTGACTTTCCACTTAACATCACACACGTAAACAAATAACTCTATCAGATATCAAAATAACTTAAATGCTCTTCAATGACGACGAAGATGACGATAATGTAGCCTACACTATTATGTTGCTAATTGGCAATTTTCTATCTCGTTAGGCCTATATCTCGAAAACGGTGCAAGTTAGGGACGTATTTACTCTGAAAGGCTAACAGGAACTCGTATACGCTCTATCGTACGGTGTTATTTTCAATGACCTTTAGTGACCCCAAAGTATACCTCAAACCACCCCCTATTTTTCCACATTTTGCGTTGCCTTTCAATGCATTCATATAATCGTAATCGGTGAAGATAAAGACTTCTAATTTAATAGGTCGGTTGATCGCAGCAAGTCCTAGCCCAAAGAGGACAAACTGCCCCTAAAAGGGTCACGTGGCCTCTTTAAATTTTGGGACATAACTGATTATATTTCGGAAACGGTGCAATATTGAGACAAAGTTGAAATGTATGACTAATAGGAAATCGTATGTGGCCTGTAGAATGGCACCAATACCAATGACCTTGAGTGACCTTCAAGGTCATTGAAGGTCATTGTTGTTGGTGCCATTCAGCAAAAGTGACCTTAAACGTCACTTCTGCTGTTTAACGTAAGCCTTTCTAACTCTCATATTTCTAAAAATATAGCGTGCATTAACTACGATCTGTTTACACACTGAACCAGTCATAGCACGTCTCTTGTAATTTCAGCTGTCTTAACGAAACTGAAGGACTTCTCAAGGTCATAGGCAGTCACGTGACTGTGCGTGTGATAATATTTCGGCGCAAGGTTAGGCCACTATATACCACTAGCAAAAGTGTTGCATTGCATATATGGCCTATCGAATAACGGCAATGACCTTGAGTGACCTTCAAGGTCATTCGCCAATAATGCAAGCCTTTTCAAATGAGATTTTGGTATACAGCTGTGTAGCAGTTGACAACATTTCAACCGACATCGCGCATCGCGCGCCCCCTTTGCGATAGCTGAGCTTCTTGGTTTACTTCAATTTATAACGTAAATTAATGCAGATGCAGGCATTTTAACACTGCTATATCACGCAAACTTCAAAAAATTGAAATTTATAAAATTCGACTTCTAGACAGCATGCGTGGAATATAGCACAGTAAGGTGAGCACAATCGCTGCAGACTGCAATAGATCACCTCAAGTAGGCAGCTACAGCGGCTGGGCATGTCACGTTTCAACGACGGAAAGAATGAAGATAAATCAAAGATACGGTAGTCGCGACTTGGCGGTCAAGCGGCGCTCAGTGGGGCCATCTGGTGAATGGAATCGACACTTTAACTCTTACAGTCGCTGCTGTTGCTGTTTCCTTTATACCACAGTTCATCCCGCCTTTTGTCCGCCGTATATTTTTCTTGCTGCACTTGTCAGAAAGTGGATTTTTTCTAAACAGTGAATTTCTGACACTCAGGGACAAGAACAAGGGGCTTAATGGACTAAATATCGGTAAACACCAAAAGGTCAAATATAAAAATAGTTAAATCCAGAGCGCAATATTGCTCATTTAGTTTTTAAATTGTTTTCAGCTTTAAGGGGTGGGCTTCGCCTCCTAATCCCATAACCAGGGGCTTTGCCCTGGATAGGCCTGGAACACATTGGACCATAGCCCTCAGACCCCACTATAGGCTAGCGCTACCGTGCTCGCCAGACGCCATAACTCGACGCTATAGCCCCATCCCAAAGCAGTATATTCTATCCTTCCCCTGCTGACACAATGAATGCACTAAAATCCGTCGACAAAACTCTAAGTAATACAGAGGCACACATTTCATAAAGACAGTAATGTAATAACCTTTGAATAGTATACGTATAAATTAACGGTTGACAGGCATGTTTCTACGGTTGGCACAGTGACTTTGACCCATTGTAGTGGGCACTGGTCGGTTTCTTCTCGCTGCCTAGCAAATGGAGCAATGATATCTGTAGGCTTAACGGGTTAATAGCCGGCAGCGTTCGCATCATGCGATAAGACAGCGACTGAATGGTTGTCGGTAGTGAAAACAGGGCGTTACGACACCAGAAGCTTTTATACGCCTCCTGTTCATAGAGATATATTCATCAATTAATTATCGTGCAATGAAGTAGTTGAGGTTACATGGCGTTTTCCAGTCTGAGGCATATGAGCCTTAAATTTCGGGACACTAGCTATTGTTGAGGCAATAGAAAGATGGGGGAGCGCAGCACCTCGGGTCTTCCTGGAACGCATTCGCATGACGGTAGTCGTGTAGATAGGGTTTTCAACGGCGCTTGTGTGTTTGTTTGTCTGTCTGCCTGTTTTCCCAAAGATATCTCAAAAGCCAATGCAGCTAGCTGCTAGAATCATCGAACTTGGCACAGAAATGTTCCACCGTGAGTCCTGGAAACTCACTAATTTTGGGTTCAAAAGGTTAACGGTCAAGGTCACGAGATA
>Ga0209780_1003384_pt1 | contig 11862 bp, 10 predicted proteins | sample WorMetexBAHAMAS2_FD_187384 | JGI IMG/M metagenome (GOLD analysis project Ga0209780, IMG submission 187384) | Marine gutless worms symbiont microbial communities from Max Planck institute for Marine Microbiology, Germany - Inanidrilus exumae... | ecosystem: Host-associated > Annelida > Digestive... | reverse complement strand
GGAGAGAATAATTTCTTTTTTCTAGAGTTATGTTTCACATAAAAGTATTCAAAGCACACCATTAACCATTTTTAATAGTTTATTTTAAAACAACGAAAAGAAAAAAATCGCTATACCCCGACTTTAAAGGTATTTTGTATATCACCTTTGCCTTTTATTCATCCCGAATTCCATCTTTTTAAAGCAATACAATTTTCATTAACATAACATGAGGTTTCACTGTTGTACATATTCTATAGGCTGTCAGAATTCTGGTAAAAGTTTCACTAAAATCGTTAACAAACTGACAGAACTCAGGCCTGAGTTCGACCTCAGCTCAGAGGTCAAAATGTTGATAAACAAGTACATTACTTTGGTTGTAAATATATAACTGACCAGTAAACTATCAAGTGAAATAGCGAGCAGTAGCAACGTTCATGACCATATTGTGAGCTTTCACAGCTCAGCTACGCAATATTTCAGCCTGTCAGATGAACTGATAATGCACTCCAATACAACCATTTTACAGACATTACACAGGACAGCCTGTGTTAGCTGCAACCCCGTTAAGCATTGGAGGATTTTGTTGGAGTAAAGTTCTACTGCCTGCATGCCCTTGCTAACTGCATGCAACTTATTCAGATTATGGGAGAAAATGCTAAAGTTTGCATAAACAGTGTTATCTATGCGGTCTCCACACTATAAAAGCTAAACATACAAGTCAAATCAACACCTATGTGGTAGTGGATATTTTCCATGTCAACCCAGCTTTGCCAGTTCGCCAAAACCACTGTCCCCATCAGTGGCCTGGCCTCCTTTCTTCAGGCTCTTGACAAAAGGGATGTTGGTCCCATCATCTAATAAACTAAAAATAACCATAAAAATAGCCATGTGAGTAAGCAAGTAATAAATAGTAAACAGTCAGGTGCAAATGCACAAACAGTTACAATGGACCAAGATTAACTAACTCCTAAAGTTGCTTAACTGTTCACGGCTAAACGCTGTCCAATTATAGATAATGGCAAAATATACCAAGCAACTGCCTCACAGCAGCAAAGCTTCTGCTGCCGAAACTGTTGAGTAAAAGTCCAATCTGTGACAGGTGTGTGTGTGTGATAAGTGTTGGTGTTACTGATCAACACAACAGCACCGCACCAGATCTGTAGCTTCCCTTCAAAGTCACCAGTCGCCAGATACCTCTGCTGGATACTCGATGCGCCAAACGTCCCACATTTCAATGCTTTCGATTTCTCTGCCTACAACAGTAATTTGCTCCATCAGTCCACACTAATCAGAATTTCTATACATCATAAAATAAAATTAGGATGAGGTGTCAGAGTCACATCTTCGTTATTAATTACCACTTTAGTTGTCCAAGAAGAGCAATCAGTTGCTGTGTGTGTATGTGTAAACGTGTCTGTACGGATAATAACTTCTGAATTACGTGACCTTTGACCTATATATTTGACACACTGGTTCATTATGACACTGTATAGGCCAAGTTCAAAGGTCAAGGTCATGGGTCAGTTTCTTGAGGTCACAGAGAGAAAAATGCGGAATAAAAGTGCGGGGAGGTGGGTAACTAAGGTTAGTTAAAGTTAGGGTTAGGGTGGGTAGTGTTAGGGTTAGCAACAGTAATTAACACTATGGTTACGCTTGTACATTTATCCTGCAATTTAGCCGTCGTCACACCCCTATCCCCGAATTTATCAATAACCGTAAGCCAATATGCGCATATGGGGCTGGTATGTGGAGTCAGTTTACCTCGTGAACGAGGCTGATGTCTCCGTGCGACATCTCATAGATGTGCAGCGCGCCCGTCCCTCGCGCGTGGTTACCAAGCACAACAAACTTTGCGCTGCACGGGACCCAGCGACAGTCGAACAGCGTAAAATTCATCGACTTCTGGACGTGCGCTATAATCTGAGGCTTATCCATCGTTGACGACAGATCTTCAGTAGTTCTAAGCACGGGTCGACAGCCGGATAAAGAATAAAACCATTAAAGTACGCACTTTTCGGTTGCTATACTAACAAACAAAACTTTCGTAGAATATTTAGCTGAGTCAACACCTAGGAGTATAAAATATATAACCATTTTTAAACTCGGTAGGTTATAAATAAGTAAGTAAATAGGAGTTGGTGCAGCGAAGATTTGAGAAGTGAGAACGTGATTTTTGGAGAAAGGATTACATTGCTTGCAAAAATACCATTTAAACTCAGTGAATGCTTTAGCAGTTTAACAGCATATTTAAGTACAGTGCTGCTATGGGACTTGGGACTAGAGTTACAGTGTTGGGAACTTGAGATGCCCGTCGTAGGCCCCATACACTACACAAACACGGGCCATATCGGAATAGGGATTTGCGGTACGGGTATTATTTTTCCAGTAACAAGCTGTCACAAGTTTCTATCATAATCCCCTCTCATACGTCTGTAATGTATCTGACAAATTTTCAATATTTCACTATATAAGGGAAATTTTTGATGCCGGTAAAAATTTTGGTTGCTCTCTTTTGCACATTTTCCAAGGCTACAAAGGCGGCACCGCGGTTTTGAAGGTGGGGTGCAATTTCGCAAGCTGAGCATGCGAAAAATCTCGGAGCCCGACGGCCCTACCTTTTGTTTACCCGGGGGACATGAATGAGAACATTACACAGTCATGTTTCATTATTGCAATTATGACGTCTAAACTCTGACTCCCCTGTCTCCATCTTTAAAAGATGGGGGACGTCCCCCAGCTGTCATATGTACGTGGCGCCGCCCATGCAAGGCTATTTTTTTCTGGCAGATTAATGAACATACGATATAAGCGAACTTTAACAACGAATGCTGATGGCATTTTCCTTCGGCTAGGAAAATTAGTTACAATCAGTGCGAAGTTTGTTGTTTTGTGGACTGATAAAAACTACACGAAATGGACACAACCTATAAATACAACGCAGCATCGCCGCCGAATCTCACTAAACGCCGACAGTAATTAATTTCCTGTCAACTGTTGCAATTTTTGCAATTTAATTTGTTTTCAAGCAAGCAGCTGTGTCGCGTATGTGTTATAAAGCTTCCGTTCAATTTTCACAGCGATCGGAATATTACCGACCCTGCAGTTTCTCTAATCTGTGCGTGTATAAACATTCTAACACGTGACGGCAGACCAGACCACCCACGGCTCGTTTAGGCTGCAGTGCATACAGCTGCGTACCGCGAGTGCATGAGTCTAAAGGGCTGCGGTGTGTGGTTTAAGTAACGAACGCTTAAAATAGTTTGTCATATGATCAGCCGGCTTCGCTCGGTCATATCTCGATCAGACGATCGTCGCTAGAAGTCGCCAGAGACAGCCTGGGATAGTAAGCAAGTTTTCGTCTCGGATTGTCGGAATCTACGCTGGCGACACTTGGGACTCGAGTCTTGATCGTTTGCTGCTGAATCCAGTCGACCGACGATGACGTCACCGACGCGGAAACACATCGTCAACTTTGGCGCAGGTCCGGCCAAGCTGCCGAGCGAGGTCAGACACTTCTCCCTCTGTTTACTGGCGTCGACATGCGGTGAACTGGGGGTGGACATTACCTCCCCACTTTTGCAAGAGGGTGTTCCTCTGACTGATGCAGATCCGGTGAGTTTGGGAGGGACAGAGAGGGACCGTCAGGCACGAAAGTTATCGTTGTCATGATGACACTGCAGTTCCAAACTAGCTCTATTTTGCTAGAATTTCTAACGATTTTCCCCTCTCTATATCCCACCTCTGGGAAAGGGGACCCTCCTCATGCACTCATGCGCCCACTCGACTCCGTCTGTTGACCATCCCACTTTTTATACCTGGCATCGTCCGTGGAGCTGCTTAACAAATAACATCCTGGACCCCAATCTAATACATGGGTCCTCGGACCCATACAGGTCAGCCTCCAAACGGCATCTCGATCGGTTGAGCCGATTTTGCACAGCTGACCCGTGCCAAACACACAGAGAGAAATAGACACACAGACACACAAACAACGCTGCGTGCGACATGCACAGCAATAGGTGGCGTCTGCATGCAGGCGATGAGGCCTAAAAACGAAGTGAAAAATAACCAAAAATATAGAAAAACCCGTTCCGACACCGCGAAATTTCAGTGTTAGTTTATATATTTGTTTATATTTATCGAAATAAAGAATGCGACTTGTTTTCTTTCAGTTAATTTGACGGGTTTATGAAGTTTGATGATAGCGCCCCGGCATTGGATGATCCATGGAGTTTTAATTGGTTTACTTTGGGCAAAGCCCCTGGTACCTCTGTAGCAAAGTAGAAGATATTTACAGTTTTACACTCAGTTGTAAGAATATTGCTTTGCTTTCTTTCAGACTACGTCATTGCAGCATAATTTGCAGAAGATCGACCGTTTATGGAGGACTTTGTCCCCAGACGGTACCCACACCAAGGCTTTGCCCGTGGCCCGCACTGCGCATTGCACGGACTTCCGTCTTCCACACCCCGACCTTATAATTTCATGTAACCCTTCCGCTTCCCATTATTCTGAGCAGATTTCTCTCCCAGCCCAGATTAATTGCCGCCACTATAGTCACGTGGTTAGTTTGCGCTAATACCGAGCTTGCTTAGCATGCAGCTTGACCATGCCATTAGCTCTGTCACGTCGACGTGTGGTACGTCGTTCAGTGAGATTTATTACCGGCGTGCATGGGTATTCACGACATACAATAGACCTAGACGCCTCATCATGTGAGCCTACGTGACTGCGGTCTTGAAATAATGTCAAGGACAAAATGCACCACCAGATAGTGATGTTCCGCTATATGGCAATATCGATATATCGCGTATCGTATCGTATTTTATATCCTGCAACTAAAATGGGAGAATATATCATTTCAGTGGTACAACTAGAGCTATGAACCAATTAGGCCTATCACCCCTGACCTACAGATAAGTGGCGGCGCTACACCAGGGGGCGCCATGTCAGATGAGCTTGCTGTCGCTTTAGCTGAGCGAGTATAATGTTATTTGCTAAGAGCATACACTGTATGACCACTGGCCGGCCACTGGCCTGCCTTGCACTCATAGTGACCTGTGTGTTGTGACGGCCAGCCGCCTGGTGGCGCCACGTGATATTTGACATACGGGCTCATGTTGACACATCATCTAGCTAGTCACGTTCGACGGTCAATATTATAGGTCAAAGTTCACGATCACAGGATGAAAGAAATAGTAGGTGTGACCTCCAGTGAGGGCCTTCATGCTTGGTCGCTCTTACTGGCATTATTCACTGACCACGCAAACAAGATGCAGTCGAGACGGCAGACTTCGTCCCCCGTTGCCGCAACCCTGGCGAACTCTATCAAACAACGCTGTCTAACATTACATGCGACTGGTGCCGCCGCCTGGCGTCCAATTCTCACCAAGTTTTCTGTACATGTGGCCAAGGCTCGGTCCTCCTCTGACGGTAATGCAATATGTTATGTACTTCCGGTTTTGTGGATGACGTCATTTTTCATCATGGAGCGAATGGGCCAGAATCAGAGACGACGCATATGCTTCGAGTTCTCCAAGTGGCGGCCCCGTGGGGCAAAGTTGTCTTACTATGGTTATTGCAGACTTATTGCGGTGTTCGAGGGAGTATGACAACAAAATAACATCAAGAGGTTTTAAGAAATGCTTAGTGCTAGCGCCAGAAATCGATATCAAACTAATACGATTTAACGCGTGTACATTTCCTTGCTTGCCAACATCATGGCGACCAGAACAGCTGGCATAGATAGAAATGGAGAAATTACGTCACTGACTGTCACACTATGTATTCAGTTAGGCCTACGTTGAGGAGGACCGATGTACCATGGACCGAGAACAAAGGATTGCTTGCTTACTTTGTTAGCAACTAAAGAAGCAAAGCGTATGCACGTGAATGTCAGCACGTTGGAACAGGGTCATAGTCATTCTGACTGACACTCGTCGACCATGCAGCTAATAATGGCGACTGGTTCAAAGTACTGCCAGTGACGTATGTACAATTTAACAGACGGCCCGGGATGCCAGCCAGGAGGGATTAGACCCTGATCGAGCAAACGTAGCGAGCGAAAAATGACATTTATTTATTTACATTTATTGACATTTATTTATTTACGTTAAATGAAGTCTTTTACAGCATTTTTTGTTAATTTTCATAACAAAGAGGCTGACTTTAGACTTGTGCCAACATCATTATGATTTTTCTCAGATTCTCTGATTTCTATCAACTCCGGTATCGTTTAAGTACTCGTGGCCGTGTACCTTACAATAAACTTACTACATCTGTTCATTGCTGCCAATTGTTAATGGCTATGGTTACAACGTCTGACGTGTATTTCTCTCACTTTATCACTGCTGGGGATTTACGTGAATAATACTAGCAAACTGACAACGAAATTGTGCGAAGAGATTCCCTACTCACTCCCCAAACCTAATGATGTCTTCCCCTAATTAATTCCATATCACTCGACCACGTTCTTACAGGCTGATTTCCTCGTCTGCCGGAAAAAAGTCTAGGCGTTCAAAGTAAAACGAAAATTTGAGATTGAGTCGTGCTGACCCGTTAAGGTAATGTAGTTTGGCCTTGAACCTGACCGAGTTAGGCTAGCTGCTTCGCCTTATGACACTGATAAATGCAGATCTCATGATGGAAAGTTTGCAGTCGTGTTGAACCTTGTAACACCTCAGCAGAGTCCACTCATCAGACACGTACTGCTAGATAACTCTACAATCGTTTTTGTCGTAGGCGTACGAACGCTGAAATACTAGGCCGCCTAATAAAAAAACAGCATCTGTCTATTTTGCACATGACTGCCCGCGACTTCGAGAAATCGCATAAAATGTTATGTTCAACACAACTCCTCTATCTAAGGAATAACATGCCTAAATATTAGGGATGCGCTAATGTCTAGCTTAAAATGTTTGTACGATTTAACTGTCGTCTAAACGTTTACAAACTTCAACGACAGTGCAAGTGAATATGGCGGCACAGACGAAATGGTACTAAGGAATTAAGAATCAACAGGGTTGGTTGTTTGGGGATTAACGTCCCTTTTTAGCACAAAAATAGGCTAAATCAGGGACAAGATCTTGGGTGTAGATTATTTTTTGGTTCAGTCAGGTTAAGAACGGAAAGAATCAACAGACTAAAATGTGACATTTGTAATTATTGCGACGTAGGCTAATCGAGTACTTATTGTAGGTCTGTTTCACTGAATAGCTGCCGAGTTGACTTCAAAGGCGGCAGTTACTTACTTACTATATTGCTGCGTTCTGTAAATTAGTGAGTGACTTACAAATGCGCCTATCATTTAATTTAGTAAACGTGCACACAAAACGTGTAAACGTTTGCTATACTTCGCGGACAGAAAGCAGATGGTTTTCTGCTCCGCGGATTTGTTTATGCGTTATATAGGTCTATGGGCATAATTGTTCAAAGTACATTTCCTCCAGTGACGTCGCCAGGTCTGAAAATGCCATTAGGGGTGGGTGTGGGTGCTCCCCACTAAGGGCGAGGGACGAGGAGGAATATGTATTCCCTCCCATGAAAAAAAATGCATTGGTGTGTTTCGGTGCATTTCGAACGATAAGTAACTACCGGGAGCTCCAACTTCAATTGTAGACATATTGGAGCAGGTCAACAGATGACCAGTTTGCAATGAATCTGCGAAGTGCTACATGACTGATCGACCAATCATTACCCGCATAAACGCACCGCGGATCTACGTCAATCTTCACACAAGCATGTGACCGAAACACGGACAGATGATCGGAATTCCTATATCAATGTCGCGCTATGCATCGGTGCGCTGTGCCGACGCGCGATAAAAAAATTATGGCTTGCACTTTGGGTCGACGGAAAATACAGAACGGGAAAGTGATGGATAGGAACGATCGAATGATATAGACATGTAGGACTGAAAAATGCATATTCAATATTTGGATTAACACGTTGCCAATGAAACGTTGTATATTGTGTGTGCGTGTGCTGCAGGTGTTGCAAAAGGCGCAGAAAGAATTGATTCACTTCGGTACATCGGGCATCAGCGTGCTAGGTCAGTAACGATACATTTACACTGGTCACCGTTTTGACAAGAATACTGTTACACGCCCCTTTCCGCCGTCGATGACCCAGCATTTCCGGTTGCTGCCGCAGCTCGTACCTGGAAAAGTCCGTCTCAGCACGTCCGTCAGCATCCTTTCTCAACCATGCAGTCCTGAGTCCTCAGAACATGTCTGTCACTGTTATCAATGTAAACTGCTCGCGCACTGATTCTAATCTCAATGCACATGAGGAGGTCTCTGCGGCTAGGACCTCGGCAGTAACACAGAGCTGAACAAGTCAGTGACAGTGGAGGGACCTGATCTTCTCTGTAAATTTCCCCAGATGGTCTGGGAAATCCCATATGCCAAAGGTTTTAAGCCTAAAAACACCATTCTTCAACATATCTTTTTGACGATAAATGATAAAAGAGAACAAAGGTTAATAGAATAAGCCAGCATTTCTTATCACAAGAGTGCAAAGACCCACGCCTGCACTTTTTATGTCTTGTGACCTTGACCTTGACCTTTGATTTTTTTATCCCAAAATAAATGGATTTCCACGGCTTATGACGGACCATTTCTATGTTAAATTTGGCGGTCTTAGCTGCATCGGTTTTGGGGATATCGTGCGGAAAACAGACAGACAGACAGACAGACAGACAGAAAAACGCCGGTGAACGCGCGACTGTCGTCGTCATGTATGGGTAAATAACTGAGTGGATTTCTCAACGACTGTGTACGCCCAGTGACATATTGTCTATATCGATTATGCAATATCTGGTATACGGTACACTCTATGACGGCAAAGTTAAAAGTTTGAAGGTTTTTTTTCAGCGTTCAGTATTCAAAGCGATCGACGATTCGAAGCCATGCACTGCTTCGTGTAGCTCTCTATCCGTGCATAAAGTGCAACCTCACAGGTTGTTTATCCGGTGTGTTGTTACATGCGTGTGGATGGTGTGTGCAGAGATGAGTCATCGAGGCAGTGACTTCACTAAGATCATGGACGCGGCGGAAGAGACGCTACGACAACTGCTGTAAGTTCTACCAATCACCTGCGAGTTTGTGTAAATTATCTTCAATATACCACGTAGTATCTTGTCTTGTATCTTCAATAGACCGTTTGAAACTATCTCGTCTGAATGATATGTTTTTTGAAGATACTTTATGCAGGATCGCATGTATAGCATTAGCAATGTTGGGATGGATCATGGAACATAAGCTGTGTGCATCAGTTGAACCTGTGATAATAACGTTTGACGGTGACAGCTTGTACAGGTTGTAAATGTGGCTGCAGCAGATTGTACCGGTCAATGCAGTTTGTGGCACCAGCTGATATACAGTAGCAACAATGGACAATACGTCCATTGTCCGTCTATAGTGTAGGCTACAATTAGGACGTGCAGTTGCTGCACCAGGCTTCATTAGCGCCCAACTCAAACATTCGTGTTGCCTCAGAGGCGTCGATGTCCACCCAGGTCCCAGTCCCAGATGTCAAAATGCCGCCTGTCATGGAGCAAAATGTAGTATTGTCGCCTTTCCAATACCACTAGACAGGTTTCAACGTAGAGTGATGATATGGGAGTTACAACCTGTAATAGAGTATAACGTATTGGACACCATCGATTGTAGGTTGGCGTAGCCGGAGTGGAGGCGTATGGGTTTAAAATGCGAGTATTAGCGATCATAATAACTCGCTATAACCTCGTCGATCTGTATGTAACTAAGACAGACGTTTGTGGCCATTGCTCGCGTGTACTAGCTGCCATGTTATTCCGTACGTTCACTGACGCAACATCGTTGAATACATCACAAAAGTGAAATTACACTACAGTTTGAAGTACGTACATTAAAACACTTAAATCTTGAATGACCGCTATATACATTATACAGCAGTAAGCGACCTGGTGCTTGAAATTTCGAAACATGACAAAATCTAGAGAGCCGGCAATTTGCATTAGCGTCCCCTACTGTACATTGTGTATGGGATTCGACCTTCATGTCCCCCGTGATGTAGGCTCATGCGAGTGCTCTAACAAGGTCTCTGCATGGTTATGTGTGCTGAACTGAAGGTCGATCCCGGAGGAGTATCAAGTCTTGTTCCTACAAGGCGGAGGTGTCGGGATGTTCTCCGCCATTCCACTCAACTTCATCGCGCGAAAACCACAGCGCACGGCCGACTACATCATTGCCGGCAGCTGGTCGACGGCGGCCGCTAAAGAAGCCGAGAAATACGCCGACAAAATACACTGCATCACGCCGCCAGAGGGCAATGCGCATCACTGTGAGTACGGAGTCGCCATCTGGCGAATGCGAATAAAGCAGAATAGACGTTGCGTCGTCATTATCGTTATGATCTAAGATTGATTTCTGGGACGAGCAACATGGTTTGGCGAAGTCCTCGATCATCTCTGATCGTACTTACCACCTGGAGTTTTGATAGCATGGCGCGGTATCTAGTGTGTTGATGTTATTACGATAACTTTAGTGGTCGTGGTCGAGAAATCGGTCAGGTTTGTGTGTCTGGATAACAATAACTTTTAAACGAAACGGCTTTTGCATTTGCCGTGCTTGACACTAACTGGGCCAAGTTTGAAGGTCAAGGTCGTCTGTCAAATTTCACGGTCGCAGGAGAAATGTGTTGCTTTTTTTGGCTATAATATTACAAGGTGACGAGCACACCAGAGGGCAGCACCAAACATGCACATGACACTTGTGACGGACGGACAGACAGACAGACCCACAGACGGATGGACAGACAGACACGGGGCCAAAGGCTATACCGCATTCCTTTTATTTTCAAGACAGCCAGCTATTATAACTGGCCCGTCTACACATAGTGTAGGGGGCCAGACTAGTACTGCTCGCTCTGTGGCGTCTGTCGTCGTCGTCTGTCATCGTCGTCTGTTGTCGTCTGTAACATTCCATGCAATGCAGCAACGTATTTTTCGGTTACCGTTTGATCTGCAACATTTCTAGATTAGTACTCTGGATTGGTCCGCCGGGACAGAATCTCAGGGACAATAGACAAAACAACATTGTCTGTCGTCCGACAAGTGCCGCCATCTGGCGAACTGGACGAAACATACGCGTCATCTTTGTTTCTGGCCTATTCGCTCCATTATGTGAAAATGCGACGTCATTCACAAACCGGAAGTACATAACGTATCGCATTGCCGTCAGTGGAGGACCGAGCCACGGCCACAGGCAAAATAATGAAGAAAATTTCGTGAAATCTAGACACGTATTTTTTGAGATATGCGAGCAGACATACAAACAGACAGTCAAACAAACAAACAGACAGACAAAGAGAGCTGGTCGCAATACTTCACACACCTATCCAGGGGAGGGGGTGAAGTAGCAATGTCAAAGCGTCGAATGTAAATGTGATAATGTTTATGTAGCGTAATAATGTATTTTATTTGACGGTTGTGCAGCGATAGCGGATCAGTCAAACTGGAACTTAAACCCGGAAGCTTCGTACGTTTATTACTGCGACAACGAGACAATTGACGGTGAGTTCACTTCACTACAATAATCAACGTTATCGACCACACACACACACACACATAGTGTTATGTGAAACGTTTAATGTGATTCCAGCTTAATCCGCGACGTGAAACCTAAACAGATAAAGCTGATGATAAAGAACTGAGCGGAAAACGAAAAGATCTGATCCAAGTCGGAAGTCCTAGTACACGAAGGACGGAAACAGTCTATGAGAAAGATTTCGAAATATGTGCCTGAGATACGAGCATAGGCGTCGGAACCGGCGCGGGCCCGGGAGGGAGAAACGGGGGCGGGGGTCTGGAGCCCCCTCACTTACTTCAAAGCTGGGGCC
>Ga0209780_1003383_pt1 | contig 11863 bp, 11 predicted proteins | sample WorMetexBAHAMAS2_FD_187384 | JGI IMG/M metagenome (GOLD analysis project Ga0209780, IMG submission 187384) | Marine gutless worms symbiont microbial communities from Max Planck institute for Marine Microbiology, Germany - Inanidrilus exumae... | ecosystem: Host-associated > Annelida > Digestive... | reverse complement strand
TAAATATATCGTATCGTATCGTAACGCTCGGTAACGAGTTAACGACAAACGAGTAGGGCTGCCGCGAGTACTCGAGTACTCGAGTACTACTCGAGTAGTAAACTACTCGAGTAATTTTTATTACTCGAGTACTCGTTTATTTCTATTTCTGGTTGGAAATTTCATTTCCGGTTGCAGTTTTTGCAGTCATTTGACGAATTGTTGAAATTTAAAGTTTGGGCCTCGCGATTTCATTTTCAACAGCCAGCCTGGAGCCAGTGCACAGCGAAACGGTCATGCCTGATCAATGCCTTGACCCTATGCGGCCCCAAATACGCTGACTAACCAGTCCACTAAAGTACTTCCGGTATTAACGAGTACTCGAGTACTCGTTAAGGTACTCGGACGAATACTCGAGTAGACAATTACTCGTTAGCGGCAGCCCTACTAACGAGTATAGGAAGAATTTTACATATTAAGTATTTAATAGATTCTGTTTCCGTTGCTTGAGAACTCGTGTTTTTGATATTTTTGAGGTGACGGTGAAAAGAAAAGTTAGAATATAACGAAGAACATTGGCGTTTGGATATTTTTCTCGTCACATAACAAGATGTTTCTTGCCTGTTTAAGAACAGCCGTGTCGCAGTCTACACGGCTGGCTTCTATGCGTTCGGCGTATGTGATGAGTGGCAGGTTGACGGTGCACGCCCGATCCTTTAGTGGATTTGCTAGGTGGAACATGTGCTTAGCACACATGCCGAATTTTCAGAACACTGGTTTACAATGGCAGCGCCATATACACACTCCTGGTAACTGTCATATCTGTTGCATTTGTTCTTGCTTTGCAGAAAGCCGGCCTGACTCAGCCGGTCCGTGTAATTATGCTAAGGCAGGTGATATTGATCTGGTCACCGTAAACATAGCCAACAGGCAATTGTTGAACACATGCAAATGCGTGCAAAGGCGTCAGTGAGAACGCTGCATTAATCTTGGAATGTTGACCGTTACATACAGCAGAGCATTTTGGGACTGTATATCGTATCATAGCGTATTGTGATATTTTGAGCAGTATCGTATCGTATCCATCGTTTTCCCCCACGGCCATATCGTGCCATCACTATTTACATTATTTGTAACGGTGGCTTTGAGTGACTAAATCGTCAAATTGCAGCTGCAGAGCAAAAACTCGATTAGTAAGAGCTGTCTGAGTGGAGGAAGCTGAAGCACTGGCGAAGCAAATAGAGGTGCCATAATACGACAGAACACTGTACAGCTGCGGTGCGTCAACACAAGGAAGTGTGCCAAGAAGGCGTGGGAGAAAGTTTGCCAGTTTACCATTTCCCGTGAACCTCGCAGTTTATCTGTTTTTGCTGTTTGTCATTGGACGTGTGAAATGTAGTCAATGTCACCCTTGACTATCGTACTCGGCCACAGAAGTCACAGAAAAATCCCTATCTTTACACCACACAATAATGTACGTTCTCAACCGATTGTGCGAATGATCGACGAATTTTCACAAGTGTGCTAGTGTGACATGGATGATGGTGAATAAATGATGATGACGATGCCGATGGTGGCATTGTGTTTTTAATTACAATACAGGCGATTAATTACCCTACAGGCGAGCGTCTTATCGTGCATGCATTATAGGCCTATGACTTCTGCCACCACAATTTCCAAAAACACTGTTGTCTACTGGTGAAAGGACTGTGTGATCTTTTTTATGTCGGTGTAGCCATTATTTGTATTATTATTCGTATATTTTTGGCGTTGAGGTGTTACGTTATGGTGGCAGAAATTTGCAACTCGGCTGTTAGCGGTGTTTTCGTTTTTGACATGCCACCGCGGTGCCGGTGGTGAACACCAGTGGGTGTCAAGGCTAAGGTGGTTAATGGGAAACAGGTGGATGTCGCAACTTGGCGTTCCGGCTGTCCTGGAATGCGCTAATTGCTCACTGCATGCAACGATAGGGGGTGCACTAAGTGAGACCGTCGTGACGGTCTCACTTAGTGCACTACAGTACCTAGACTGTCCCTGTTGTGCCCGCAGTCCTGTTGTTTCTTAGTGGGGAAGCTGACGCATGGGGAGGGCGGGCCGTGTTGCTGATTGGAATGACTCGCCGTGCATTCACGCGGGATGACGCAACATTTAGATGACTATCACTGCTCTGCAGAAGTGAGGGGCAGTTTTCAGGAAACAGCGCCCAGAAAGACCGCCGAGAACACTGTAAAACACCGCGATAGTGGTGTTGGTTCAGTGATAGCCAACCACCGCGGTGGCGGTGAAAGTTCGGTGATTGTAACAACACTAATGAACATTTTGTTGAATTTTGAGCGCTTTGTGTGACTCTCCATTTGATGTTTTGAACATATAGGTGACAAGGAGCTAGAGGAATTTTTAAAAGAAGAAATCCAAATGGAGAAGAAACAAGGAAAGTCAACTGGAAAGTTACCTAAAATAAAGGGTTTTGAAATTACAAAGACTGATGGTCCAAATGTTGTTCTGTCAAAAAAGTTTGAGAATGAAATGTAAGTAAAATTCCGTTATGCTTATCACGCATGTCAGTTTCTCAAACTCACACATATTTAACAGTCGTTTTCCGTGTGAATTTTGGTTAACTAGTTGCCCATTTGATACAGTATTTAATTTGCATTTTAAATATTTGTTTTTATTTGTTAAATATTTGTATACCTAGAGTTGTGATTAAATGCAGTTGCTTACACTGCTTTATGTGATATTTATAATTTTACATATTGATGTTTGTGTGGACCACAATGTAAATCCAGTGAAATAATTTGCAGCTGCCCTACTTGTGATCATGTGCATAATAAATATACATTTCGGCTTTTATATGGATACATGCTGGGTGTGATCAATTGAAGTCTGTGTGAGTAATGTTGAATAAAGTTGAATATATAATGTACCATTTTCAAGCGACATCTGGACATAGCTAAAAATTTTTACTTTCCTGTGCATTATCTGCTGATGAATCATACCTTCCTATGTATTGAATATTCATAGAAGGTAGCCTTTTAGTTGAAGTTAGACAACTGTGCCTGTTGACTAAACTATAATGAAGACATATACAGTGTATTAGTTTCCGTAACATTTAACAGTTTTTAACTGTTGTTGGTATTTAGAGTTACTGTGAAGTTCAATGTGAACGATTCTATTGATGACTCGATGCTTGACATGCCAGAAGCTGAGCAACCTGATGCAGAGCAGGCGCCAGATGCTAAAGTTCGGATTTTTTGCTGTACTTGACATTATTAGACCACATCGCAGTGATAAATAGCGATGGCGGCCATTTGCTACACATGAAGTAGCATGGTCGGCCTGTGTGTGTCTGTCTGTTGGTAACGTTTGTGAGCCCTGTGAAATAACTGAACCGATCGAGATGCCACTTGTGTAGCTGAGTCTGGTGGGCCCTAGGAACCATGTATTAGATGGGGTGCAGGTCCCCCAAAGGGAAGCGGCAATGTTGAGGAAAGAGTTGGTCCATTGTAAAGTATAGGGATACACTCTAAATCTACCAAGATTGACATTTGCATGTATGAGGACTCGGTGATTTAAAACGGTGATTCTTCCTCTTCAAGCATCCAGATAACGCGTGATAGCTGCACGCAACTGCCTTAACGCTATGACATCACGCTTAAACCAGTGGCAGCATGCGTTTGATGTGATCCCTTAATAATAGCATGTGTTGTGTGGAGAAGCTAAGTCAGTAGTCTAATCATTTTCTCCATTGCCATCTGTTGGTAGTCTGCAGCTGTCAGTAAACAATAAATATCACAAGGCAACAAGGCCAGCAGTCGATTCGGCTTGGCAGTTATGTGATGCACCGATGTGAATTGTCAACCTACATGAAGAAAGTGTCCAATAATCATGTGAATTACTCAGTGGTGCACTGCCTGCTGCACTCGCCTGGCCCACCCTGCTCTTCCTAGTGAGAGTACAAAGATATTGCGAGATGACGAACAGGCATAATCTCGCTTATCCACGAGTACTTGCCGATGCTGTGCTATGTCATCTCTCATGGCGATGTGTCTGTGCTGTGCATAGTCCCTATATGGCCAAGAAACAGCCATAAGGCAGTACACGGGAGTGCAGATGGCCATAGCACTGCCCATCAGATCAGAAGAGAAAGCTAAGTGGCAGTGAAACAAGGTGTCGCCCTAACGGGATGTAACCGTACTGGCAAGCCATGCAGTGTTGGCCGCCCGATTCCCATGTGCCTGGCCGCCGGCGCGCCAACCATCAACCTGCCCGGCGGCCGGCCAGTCTGATCACCGGCAGTGTTCCTATGTGCCCAGCGGCCGGCCCGCACACCGGCCGCATTACAGACGATGACGACAGCCAGCAAAACAATACTGGCCCATTTGGCGGGCCAGTATTAAACTATCAGCACTAAACAACTTTTCTCCTTACATGCAAGTAGTGAGCAGGTTAAATTCTGAGTAAAGCTTTGCCATTTAAACTAGAGCCTAAGTAGTAAACTCAAAATCCTATTAACGACACTAGTAATAACAATAAATTGTTTTGCGATGTTTCCTATTGATGCTAGTGGTTTACAGGCAGACTGCAGTAGTTGAATTGGTGTCATTGTTGGTGGCTGAGTCTGTATTTATTTGATGAATCAGGCGAACTCTGGCAATGGCTGTAGCAATGAGGATTGAGGACAGTCCCACAAGCATTGTCTTTGGTGAAATTGACCAGGTTTCTGTAACTGACTTGTATCGTTTTGTCTAGTATCCAGTAATAGTTTGCAGTTGCACTGTACTGTTGTTTACAGATCATGTCAAAACCTGCGTTTGTGGTTGAGGTGAGCAAGGGTGGAAACAAAAAATTGGCAATGCACTGTGTCTTCCCAGCATCAGATGAATATCCATCTGCAGCTGAGCATGAAGCAGGAGATCCTTATGGTTGGTCAGCTTGACGTTTTGCACCAGTTCTGTTCTGTTGTTCTACTGCTGTAATGAGCCTGTCTCTATAGTTGCTTACATGATACAGTTAGCATTGTTGTAAATACTCATAGTGGTTTTAAAATTTAAAAAAAAACTCGTTCGTTTGAATTTTTATTACTGGCCCGCCTACACAATGTAGGGGGCCAGACTAGTAACGGTCATCGTCGTCGTCGTATGTAACACGACGCACATGCAACGTAACTCATCATGGGCAACACATAACAGCGGACCAGTAGTGTTATGTCCTGTTATAGTGACACCTTGTTTCATATGAAATTAGTGCATTGTGGTTACTGTTATATTTTAGAAGATCTGATTGAAATTCAAGCTGTGGCTTTGCTGAACAACTCAGAAGAATGGACAGATGATGTGTATTCTTTGTCTGCTAGTGTTATGGATGGTGTAAGTATAGTGCATTTTTATGTTTACAAAAATTACAATATGGAGACAATATATGTAACACCACTGAGGAGAACTCTGGCATCGTCTCCCTAATGCATATGCATTAATTGTCGTCAACAAGGACCTGTGGTCAGTAAAACTTTGTTCCAACAAAATTGTCCAATACTTAGCGAGGAGTTCTGGCTTAAGCTGATGACACACGAACAGGAGAAAATTATGAAAATTGATGAGCTTTTTGAAGAAAATGTTGTATTTTATGATCCTGCTGACACAAAAAGTACTGAACAGCCATTTTGTATGCACATACTAAAAAATCGGCCAAAAATGGATTCTTTGTCAGAGAAAAATAGTCCAGCTTTTGTTGACCAATTTTTCTTGGCCAACAATATCTGCCAATTATTATTGATCATATGTCTTTGGCTTAACACTGGTTAACAAGTATAATAGCCGTAAAATGGTTGTGTGTGTTTACAAAATGTTAATTGTAACACTGACAACATTTGAGACCCATACAAAAACAGCTGAACCAGTCGAGATGCCGTTTGGGATGACTCGGGTGTGCCTTAGGTACCGTGTGTTGCGTGGGGGACCTGATCTCGAAGGGGAAGGCGCCATCTTGTGGAAAACGTAGCCCATTGTAAAGTAATGGAACACTACGATGAGCTGTGCAAAAAAAGCTGAATCTATCCAGACGCCGTTTTGGATGAAGACTCGGCTGGACCCAAGGAGCAATCTATTGGATGGATGGTGCTGATCCCCCACGGGCAAGGGGCGATTTTGGGGGGTTGTCCATGACATTTAAAAGCATAGGCAGTCTTCGCTACAGCGTTTGCTGCCGCATTTTCTGCAAAAGGGATCATTCAGTTGCCAATGACGTCATGCAGCAGAAGGGCAGTATGCCAGGCAAGCGCAAGTAGTATTCTGAAAATTTCTGGGCACAGGCAATGCAGCCTATTGGCTGTAAAAGGGGGGTGGGATTGCACAGCACTGGCGAAGTTTGATATCTACAATTGCCTTGTTGTAGTAGAAAAAGTGAGCTTAATGTTGATGAAAAACCTTTGTACCTACTTTAGTATTGTTGTCACACATTTTTACCCGTGCTGTGCTAGTGCGGTACTAGCTGTCATCGTGTGTCTGTTTGTCTGTCTGTCTGTCACACATCAGTATTGTACCAAAGTGGCTAAACGTAGGATCACGGACACAATGCCGTACGATAGCCCAGGGACTCTAGTTTTCGGACACCAACAGTCGTTGGTGGGTGACGCCCCATTCCCTTAAAATATTATATTCACTAAATGTAACCCACCCCCTTTCGAACACTGCGATTTTGACCAATATCCGCTCATAGTGCCGTGACTTTCAGAAGTAGCACTAATAGGAAGTCAACCACGCACTTTTCAGCGAGCCATACTTGAACTGTGTACGTTACCCCTAAGTACACCATAGGGTGGCACAGAACGCGATTTTGCTATTTTGCCAGTAAAATTCAACTTCTGTCGAAAGAGGTCTGCTGCAAAGTTTCTTTGTGTAAATACTTCTAGAGGCAAAGTTGTAGCTACGTCATTCCTCTGTCTAACGGCTTATAGATGGATTGTGGGCTACGTCCCCATCTACCTAATATTTGCTCTCAAAGTGATTCACTCCCCTGCCTATTTTGACAGATTTCGCTTGATAGTGCCTATGCCGTGAGAGCTAACAAAAAAGTCCAATTATCACTAATAGGAAGTCGACATTGCGCTTTCCATCGAGCCATAGATGAACCCTGTGCGTTACCTATATGTAAGTCCACAAAGGGTGGCGTACGTTCGTTCGTTTGTTCATTATTGCTGGCAGGGGTCCAGCCTACTCTGGTCCCCAGCGCTGAGACCTTTATGTCAGTCCAATGCACCAGCCCAGGGAGAGGAGGGGAATTGGTAGGTGTGTGCGGTGTATGTGTGCGTTATGTAGGCCTGTAGGTGTAGGGTGGAGGAAGGCTTGAGTAGGTGTGGGCAGCTTGTCAGGTATTTCTAAGCGAGCCCCCTCTAGGCATGGCCTACTGTCTGGCTGAGCCTGGACTGGCACTTATTCAGTGCCAGCCCTGACTGGCACTTTGTCAGCACCTGGCCACCTGACTGACACTTCTTCAGCGCCTAGCCAGTGGGCTTAGCCACATCTATCTGCTTTGGCTCTCACGCTGATACCTTGATGCTGTTAATCAAGACATCAGCAACGGTCACAGTTTATAGAGGACACCATCGAACCCTCTTACCTGCCCGGGATTAACTCCCTGTTCATCATGTGCATAGGAATTATTATTATTAGAAATAATTCTTTGGTAGGCAGACATGCCCGGGCCGAGTTGAACCCCGGCCACTGAGCACGTCACGCTTTACTGCACATGGTGGCCGAGTGCATTAACCACTCGGCCACAAAGGCAAGTACCAAATGTTGGCTCAAAACAAGAAATTTTTCAGTTTGTGTTGCCTGTCATATCTTCGTTGTGACCAAAAGGACGACATATCACCCCCTAAATGGGCGTGGTTATGGTCACGTGACTTTTAAAGTTTTGCCGTGATGCAGGTCGTCAGCGACAGCTGAGCCAGTTGTATCTTTTAGCTGTGATTTTGGCCAGTTACAAAGTCACTTTGTTTAGACTGAAAAAGTTTGTTGGATATTTTGGATATGTGTAGAATCTCTATGACATGCTGCTGAAGCTGCTTGAGGAGCGTGGTATTGATGGAGACTTTGTTGATCACTTGACAGATTTTAGTACATCATATGAACATAGCAAATACGTTGACACATTGGAACAACTGCATGACTTTGTGGCAACAAAATGATTGAAACTGATGCATTATGTCATTTTTATACTGGCTGCGTGAAACAATGTTCTTTTGACTGCCGGTCTTGCATTGTGCAATACACAGTTGGTGTTGATCATTAAGAAACTATTGACGCGCAACTGGAAGGCACTGCGTTGACAGTTTTTCTACGTTTACAGTAGTTCATGAGCAGGCTGTTTTATGTGTTGTAATCATGTGGTTACAAAAGGATGAGATAGACTTTTCGAACACAAATAAAGTAAATCTTGAATAACAGTGTTAGATTCGTAACGGAAAATATTTACAAGGATTTTAGTGCATTATTTGCTGCTGCACATAGGCTTTTGCATAGAAATTATGTTGTTGACAGCTTGTTTTGTAAACCTAGAAATGTCAGGGAAGTGTCAGTAAAAAATCTTGCCATCAAAAAAATTTATACATTATTATTTAGCAGACTGTTTTTGGCCTTGTGTTGCTTGCTTTAAGAACTTTACTGCTTGTTAAGTTGTCATAAACATTTTTTTGTACAATGTGTGCTGACGTAAAACATTTATAATGTTCCGGTAGTGTTCAGAATATTATGCATGTTGGTAACACAATATTGGTGGGAGTGCCACAGAGAGTCTGGAAAATGCTAAGGACTTTCACAGATGCTGTAGAGTTGTCAACCCGTATGTGATATGCTGGTATTGTACACATAGGTGGGCAAAATAGAATCTTCTCTCCATATAAATCAAAATTTACATCACCTTGCAATTTATATCGACTGTGTGACGATTCAGTTTAACTCCATTGAGATTAAGATTCAATTTGATATGCCTGTCTGGACAATGCGCTTTGTTTGAGCAAGAGATGGAGTCACATGAAGTTTTTTGGTAATTTACAATATTTGCACCATTACTGATACCATCATTTGCACTCGATGCAGTAGATTATCGGTATTTTGGTGCCTTTTATTTTGGCAAAAGAGTAACTTCAAATCACTGGTAAACATTAAACACATATTTATGCCCTTTATTTTTGCGTTTTTGTTTTAATCATAAAGTTCACGAAATGAAGGGCATGCGAACATTAAGGATTTTACAGTTACAGCCACATTACAGTTTTTGTTGCATCAAATCATGTATTGCTTGATGCAAACTTAGATCATAGAAAATGTAACTGTGTTAATGCATTTATATAAATGAATATTTCTTGGCTGCTTGACATGATTTTCAATTTAATTGAACAGACATGAATTATGGACATCTGATATGCTTCCTGGAATTTATGATTGGGAGTTTGTTAAATAAGAGATTTCATGCTTAAATATCTAGGATTTGTATCATGAATAGGATTCAAGTTTTGCCCCTCGCTATTGAATACATCTTAAAGCAGTGCTGCAATGCGCTATGGACTCCTTACACAAACATCATGTTGAATATCTGCCAGCATCACCCGCATGAGGGGCACAAAAAACGGTAAAGGTGAATGAATGCCATACCGCAGCATATATAACTAGAACCAGTATTCCGACTGCCTGTTGATCACATTACAAAAACCTGTTATAGGCACACAACACCCTTTAGCTTTGTTCCTCAAATCTCAAAATGGCAGAGGTGTAACCCAATCTTGGTCTTGGGCTCTTGGCACTTGTCGTCTTGGTCATGGTCTTGGTCTCGAAGGATCGGTCTGGGCTGTTTTTAAGACCGATCAATAATTTGTTAGCATGTATGCGTAATGCGTCGTAAAGTTATAAACCTTTTTGCACAAGATAAAAACAAAGACTGAAATTTTTATAAATTCACAAAATTTAATGCCTGTTATGAACTATATAACAGACTTATGATGGTTGTTCAACGGTGTTCATGAAACTTCGACTGTTGTTGTAAGCAATAGGTATTTGTTTTATGTTCATTTACAGGTTTTGGTCTTGGTCTTGAATGACTGGTCTTGATCTTGGTCTTGGTCTTGGTCTTTGTCTCGAGATAGCTGGTCTTGGTCTTGGCACTGCTGGTCTTGGCTACAAGACTGCAAAATGGTGCTGATAATGTCACACAGCAGTGCCATTTGAAAATCTGTTGATTTTTTTGGGCGATGTTGAAATACTGGTTCTAGTTATGTATGCTGTGGCCATACATCTTCAACAGCATGTTTGGTGCTTGTTTTCCCGAGCCTTGTGCCCGTAAGTGATTGGAAGTTGAACCACTGAAGTCTATAACTTATGGCCAATGGAGTGCCAGTCCTATGATTACCTTCCGAGCCACAGGCATCGTTGCCCATTGACCGGCACTGTATCAAACTGTAGTGTTTGGTGACAGAGGTATAAGAGTGTAATCAGATTTGATCAGCGGCTGAGCCTGACCGAGTACTGAACCAGCATGCTTTTTATTATTTTCTTGGTTGCAAACTATTCAGATCAGCATGTATGTATGTCCATCTGTCTGCCAGCATGTCTACTAGAAGATTGACTTCGACAACCCAGCGTCGATTTGGATGCATTCGCAACCACATGCTTTGGTTTGACTTTGACCTCCAAAATATCTGGTTATGAGTAGGGTATAGTGAATGTAGTTTGCAAGTTTTGTCGTTAATTCATCAGATGTCGTATTCACAAGATTGAAACAGACGAACTGGAGAGTCTAAAACATCGCATTCATCGACTGTCGGGTGGCGAGTGCATAGGCTAATTAACTCTCTTACTAAATCGTCTGGTCGGCAGCATAGACCGCGGCGCCCAGCAGATGACTGACACTGCATTTATTTTTTAGCGAACGTGAACATGCTATTGCCCGTCTGTCTGTAACGTTCGTGCACTCTACTTAGCCGCTTGAAATTTTCGGCACCAGTTTGGAACTCTGCTCGCATTGGCAGTACAAGAAACCAAGAAGAATGAGCACTACGAATTTATGCTTGGAATTAGAATCCTATTTACTTACTTTTACCTACTCACGGTAGCTTTCGAGTAGATCCAGACTCTAGTACTCGATGAGAACTCGATCGAGTACTCGAGCCAATGCTCGACCTGCAGAGTCCTACCCCTCACTAAGTGTACAGTAATCGCTATTCTGTGTTTGTTTTGATGGTGTAGTATTTGAGGTATTTGATTTGCTAGAATATATTCGCGATATCGTTAAGGGTATCGGTGTTCATGTTATTTTGTATTGTTTTATAGGAAGTGAAGAGTGAATGACAACACATATTTTGCCTTCAGACGGTCTGGCCTAAAGTGCTGCCCAGCCCTGCCCGTGGAGACAGCGCTGGACGTCCGGCGCGGCTGGTGCAGAGCGCCGGTGGGGCCGGAGGAGCCGGTGACATATTCAGCGGAACCGCGGCCGGTTGAAGTGTAATCCTTTATTAATTAGCCGACTAATAATAGTGACACACCGCCTACTGGACAGTTCGCCTACGCGACTGGAACGTAAATCAAATATTAATATTAATGCACATTTTATTCTGGCAGTCTTATGCAAAATGAGCAATTTGTAGATGAACTGTCCAGGTAGCAGGCGAAGTGTCTCGTAGGCAAAATGACCAAACTGTAGGTGAACTGTCCAGTAGGCGAAGTGTCCAGTTACCAGATTACAGCCAAGGCCAATTCAACCCTTAACTTTTTACGCCAGAATATCAACATCAGCAATCCGCGCATCAAAGAACAATCCTACACAACTCTCGTGCGTCCAGTACTAGAATACAGCCAGACAGTTTGGGACCCATACACTGCTGGTGCAGTCAATA
>Ga0209780_1003382_pt1 | contig 11864 bp, 9 predicted proteins | sample WorMetexBAHAMAS2_FD_187384 | JGI IMG/M metagenome (GOLD analysis project Ga0209780, IMG submission 187384) | Marine gutless worms symbiont microbial communities from Max Planck institute for Marine Microbiology, Germany - Inanidrilus exumae... | ecosystem: Host-associated > Annelida > Digestive... | reverse complement strand
TTCCGGGGGAGGACAGACGGACGGGCGGGTACAGCCATCCCGCCGCAGAGCGGCGTGACGGCTTGTTATTATTATTATTATTATTATTATTACGTATGCCCCAAATATCCAAAAGATCGCCTTTCGGGGGTTCCTTCCCACGCCAAACCTGCAGTCCTAAGGTCAGAATAGGTCATTAAACCGAAAGTGAAATTAGTATAGTAACAATAGCATTATGTCTAGTTATAGTTACGATTACTGAAGCCACTTTAGCTGTAGCTATCGTCGTTAATGCTGGCAAATGTCTTTCATTTTAATAATTTCGGTCCACAATTTTGGTTATGGTTAGGCCTACTTAATCTTAATTTACGACTTAATGCGTAGGCTACGCAAAAAAAGAATCATAAAATACTACTCATTGCATGGAATGGTAAATGGTACATCTTCGCACGGAAAAATCTACAGAATAATGGCGTATCATTATTGAATGATCCAATAGTACAGCTTGACTTCATACCGGGTATGCTGTCAAGATCAGTGCTAGAAACTGAAAAGAAAAAGTTGTCTTAAAAATTGTTTTCGAAATGTTTTGCTTACTACTACGAGCCTTTGACGGGTTTCCTCTAATCTGTGAGAATGTGACCTTTAACCTTTGACCTTCAATTTTTAACCGCCTTTAAAGTTACCGTAAGACGTCGACCTTACACTGGTGTATAAAATGTGTGCATGTATTCATTTACTTACTTACTTTACATGTAAATGCTTGTCACATCTTTCTAATAATAATTCCTTTTTGTTTCCACTCAGTTGGCCTTGGCAATAACGTTAACCGCAAAAGCCCACTTTATTGGCATAACTGTATGTAAATAAAACAAAGCACGTAAAGTGTACAAATACCTGTACGCCGACACTTTCTGGACTGGCAGTTCGAATCAGTTTCAAACCTTCGCACAACAGCTGCAAGCTGCCGCTTCTGCAGTCCACAGCAAAATCTAGCTTAATCCAAACCGTAATAAACACTTTTCGAATATTCACAGTAAGTAAGACAAACATTGAAAGATACATGCAAGATGAGATTCATAACATGTCAGATAACAAATCTCTGACTTAGTTACTTGAGTACTAGTGAAACTCCATTAACAATGTTGACGATGTTCAATTCGATTAGACTTCGTCAAAAGGAACAAAACTTCGTTCTATATTGTTCCCAAAACCGCCAATATTGTTGCCTAAACGGCAACAATATTGAAGCAACATCGAAGCAACATTCGACTTTGTCGACAGAATCGTTCGCCTTGTAGCATTCGACAATGTTGCTTCGACATTGTTGCAGGTGGACGGGGCTTAAGCTGTCGCATTGGGTCACTCCGGGAGAACCCGACCGCCAATCGCCTTTGTTGCACTATTGAAGCTAAAATCCTCTCATTCCTGTGTTATAAATATACCCCAGGTAAAACGAAGTTTCCCCCTATTCCCAGACTTGGCACCTATGGAAGTCACTGCCCACCCACTATGGGCCAGCTATGAGTAGGTTATATCAACTTCTTATCAATCGACATGGTTGACACTACGTTGAAAACGGCTAGGCCTACTAGTAGTACCGTGTGAGATCATAGGTGAAGAGTCGATAGATGTGTTCTTTGAGCGGTTTGACAATGCACTTGACCATCGCTCTTTCCATGACTGCGTCCAGATTGAGAAACTCAGTCGGCAGCATCTGTTTTGTCACACAAAACACTGCAGATAGACACAACATGGATTGTTACGGACCCTATAGCGAGCGGTTGAATCAGTCACGATTCAACTGGTCTCCAGCGCGAGTTGCGATGGATAGCCTACCACTATATGTCATCTTGGAAAATATCCTTGCTGAAACGCCTTCGCAATTTTTCAGTTTTATTAACATCTGTCTTAAAATAAGAAATGCAAGATAAAACAATCGAATACGTAAAAACGCTTTAATTAATACACCACTGCTAGATCACACGTAATAAAACGCTTGAAAATAAGTTCGGCTTGTTACATAAATCATAATTGGTAAATTACGTCTTGTATGAGATGCATGTTCGTTACTAACTGACAGGATTTAAGCATGTTTACCTGTGCCCGAAAAGCTTGAATGAAGTTATCGAGTTCCGTTTCACCACCGTGGCTAAGATAGTTCTTCATTCCATTCATAAACTGACGAACCTACGACGTTGCATCGATTAGTCAAAATGCTGTCTGAACACAGCTTAAGCACAACAAATGTCTAAAAGTAATTTGGCAAGCGGCCGCATCGCATCCTGGCGGCGGCAAATGCATTCGTCCGCCACATGCGCTGGGCACGCATATTCGCCATGCGTAGGTACGTTACAATGGCCCGGTGTATGTCCTTATCAAAATTACCCCTTTCTTTGGGGCGATCTGGACCCCATCTAATAATGGTTCCTTGGACCCACATAAGTCAGCCCCACAAACGGCATCTCGATCGGTTCAGCCGTTTTTTGCACAGCTCACCCGTGTGCCCAACAAACAGACAAACAAACACACACAGACCATGCTACGTGCGACATCTGTAGCAATAAGCCGCATATATGCATTGCGTGCAGGCGATGCGGCCTAAAATTATTCAAAGATAGAATCTAATAAAGACGTTACAGCCAAAACAATACTAGCCAAGTTATTTACTTAATAAGTATAAGCTGTATTATGATCGCTGTTTTGTTGCTTTTTTGGTTTTATTGTTCTTTTTCTTGTTATAAATAGTAAAGGTACGGCCAGGCCTACAAGACACGTGTTACGTGTTACAAGATCGTGTTACGCATTTTTCTGAACCGCAGTTGGCCCGAAAAGATAGAATGATAACCTAAAGGGTGACTATTGGTCATCATGAGTTTAAAAAGCTACCGTTCCCGACTTCCCGTGACTTCACCAAGATGCAGGGATCAGTTTTCAAAATGCCTTCACTGTGGGAATGAGCAGTAAGCCTAAGCGAGTCCGTAGTAAAGTTATCAATAAAGACGTCGCCACTCTGTTAACGTATCGCTAAACTTAAATTGTGAAATATTCGGAACCTTTCTTGCCCCAGTCACCCCGGTTGTTTTACGCCACTCTGTGGTAGACCTTAGACAGCGCGTCTTTTTTATTTGCATCTTTATTAACCCACTTTAGCTCAGCGTTCCCAAAATATAGCTACATTAATTCAGTAATTCAACGCCAGGCTGGCTAATCTACCAGAGTGTCCTAAAGTCAAAACTAAAAAACGGTCGATTAGCCAGCCTGGCGTCGCATCCCTCAGTCACGGTCTCTATTTTGAAACTATAGGCAAAATGGGTTAATAGGCTGGAAGAAAATCTCGATTAAGAGCGTTCCACAGAAACTATAGCAGAGAACAGTAGCGTGGAAACTCGCTGACGTTGCTCAGGACCGTATGCGGATTCTTCTCCGCGCCGTTGAGAGTGCACTGAACGAAGTGGCGAATGAGCGCCCCAAACGTCTGCTCCGGCTTCCTCGTCGCCATCCTGCACCAACGCAGCACAAACCATCCCCATTAATAGTCGAATAAACTAGCTAATTGGTATGAACTAGAAAACTGTCCTCGATCGAGGATCGAGGTCAGACCGACCGCATTACTGCGTTACCAGGCTCCTGTGCGCTAGACATTGACTTCTGACCTTGACCTACTACCTTGACTTTCAAAACTTTACAGTGAGTTTTTAATTCTCTAGATCCAAAACAAGCCGTCCGACTCACTCAACGATTAAATCGCCGATCTTCGCTCCGGGAGAATGGTGGCCACGGTTTCGCCGAGAGATGATCGTCGGTCGACCTACAAACGGCGCACGTGAAACACAAATGTGAAGCATGACTCTCGTCAGACAAACATTCACAATCCACGCACTGTGTATCTCAATGAAATTATAGCATAGACAGGCCACGAATGACGGCATAAATCTCACTCCGTTTCACGGCCATTTCCAAGTGAACCCGAAGCCCGATTTACCAAAAAATAGGAAAAATCCCAAGTTTAGCTTACGTTTTTCCTAAGTTTATCTTAAGTTTATCCTAAGTTATAAAGTTAAGATTTTCATATATTTTACATGTAATTTACTAAAGCAATCTTACGATCTACTCAGTTCTTCCTAAAGAGGGTGGCCCAACTAAAGTGGTATCAACTGTTACAAGCAAAAACGTCAGTTGGTACCACTTTAGTTGGGCCGCCCTGTATATATGCAGACAATTCTGTGAAGAAATGGTAAGTTAAGTTAAAGAAAATGCATTTTTCTTATTAAGTTGATCTTAAGTTTTGCATAAGTTCATCCTAATTTTTTTTAAAGATTTTCCTAAGTCACACATTATCCTAAGTTTTTCCTAAGTTTGTCCTAAGATTTTTTTGGGTAAATCAGGCCCCTGGATTAGACGGTTCCTCCTTGGTGTTCTTCACCCAAGTGTTCCGGAAGAGAAAGTTTAAGGACCGAATGTCTTTCATGTCACCAACAGTGTCGAAGCACAGAAGTAAACAAAACACCGGCTCCAATCAGTGGCCTGGCCTCTTCCTTTCTCCAGTCACCACTGACTCCTGTTAAGGAAGGTATATACGTTTCCCTTTAACGACACCTCTCCGACGCTAGTATGGTAGAAAACAAGCTTCGAAATTCCTTCACCTCTGTAGGTACAGCTAAAGACAAGTAGTACCGTACAAAGATCATCGAGGGACTGGCATGTCAATACTGATGATTTCCCAATGAGCTCCCATATATGCCGTCTCTTCGCTCAGTTAACTTAAGTAATATATTTCTGAACGGCACTGAATGGCATTGTCGTGCTGATGTACCGTTAACAAACTACTCACTCACTCACGCATTCTGCATGAGTATTCTGATGTGTTCACTTTTAAGTTTTTCTCGACCACCGATTGACTGGGTTAAGGTTTTATGTCCAGCACGACAAAAATAGGTCATTTCAGATATGTTCTTCCCAGCCAATCATTTAGCATACATAGTAATGAAAAAACTAAATCTAAATAGCAGATACGCACCAATAAACCGAAATATAACACAAATAAACATAAAAGCTACAGCCAGGTCTGGTCGCCCTGAACAACTTCTGGTCTCGAAAGGGATCAGGTCCCCAGTACAGTGATCGTTGTAATAGTTTAAACTGTTTAGGCCACTTTAAAAATTTTATGATAATGACGACGATGATGATAAAACAGGATCTCCAATGGTGGCTTCTAAGTGATATTTTTACATCCCCTAACATCCCTCCAGTTTTGGGACCACATCCCCACCTGTCAGTGTTCTACGACCCCACACAAAAAAAGAGACCCCACAGGTTGGTTCACACCACACCATCTTTGAAATCCTGGAAGATAGCCGGTGGCTTCTCACACAGTGACGGAATGACATCCGGGCTTCTGTGTCGATAGGCCATGTTGTTGACGACACTCGGGTTCAGACTGCGCACCGCCGAACCACCGGAAGTCGTCGACGTCGTCCGACGCTGCGCATGCGCCGCGATCGCGCTACGTCCGGTGCGTAGGGCGGTCGACCGCGACGAGGAACCGGTCCTGCGCTGATACCACCATTCCCTGGAGCCGCTGAGTGCGGCCGGCGACCCAGGGCGAGGTGGCGGCGGCGCCGGTGGAGGATTCTGGGTGGAAGTCAGCGGAATCATGTCGACGAACTCGAACTGATCCCCGTCCAGCGTGCCGGTGGTGCTCTCCAGCTCCGAGTACGAACTGTCATCATCGGCGTCCTCGACGTCCATCTGGTCACAGCAAAGTCAGAAGTATCACACATGAATATAGACTAAACAAACTAAACTTAACTACGGTACGTTAAAAAAGAGGCGCTTGAGAGAAGATTGAATTTTTCAGGCACTCAACGTTTGAAAGGTTTTGAGGATATTAACTCTTTAACCTTTGGAAAATGAGCGATAATACCTCAGAAACGGTACAAGATAGCCTCATAGTTTCTACTAAATTCGAATAGAAAGTCGTATGCGCTCTATCGAATGGTTATATTGCCGATGACCTTGGGTGACCCCTAACTACCTTAAACCACATTTTGCGTTGCTTTATGTATCTTAGTAATTGGAGATCGCAAAGACTTCAAATCTGATGTACCGGTTGAATGTGCAAGTCACAGCCTACGGACGACAAACCGTCCCTGATAGGGGCGTGGTCAGGTCATGTGACCCATTTAAAAATTTTGGGGGCTCCAATCATATAACTGAAAAGGCTGAACCTAAAGTCATCAAATTTTGTACACAGGTAGGCTATATCAATTTTAGCAACAAGATGACACATCACCCACCGAAGGGGCGTGGTTATAGTCACGTGATTGTTTTAAAATTTTGCCGTTTGCCGTGATGCAGCGTGTCGCGCGGGTTTGTTAGCCACAGTTGAGCTACTTATTATTATTCGATGTTGTTGTTGTTATTATATAATCCCCAATTTAATTTGGTTTTGTCAATGTAATTTATGCATACACTGACAAATGGCGTATGGAAGTTTACCAGAGTAAGCTCTGACACTTCTACTAAGCTTATCAGTTATTACTCTACAGCCTGCATTGGCTATAGTGGCTAAGTTGCAATAATTCAGTACACAGCTACATGTTGGCTGGTAAAAACTAGATGTTGAGTGTTAAACAAATTTTGACACTACAGTGTCAATAACAGAGCTCCAGGGACTTGTGGTCGAGTTGTATTTGCATGATCCAATGCAGACATCAGCGAGAGCAAAGCCTACTCGAAATGGTGATCCCCGTTCAAGTCTGTTCAAAGTCTGGGACGACAGGCACGTCTACCTGGTCGATCGGCTGTTCTGAAGTCGCAGTCCTCGGCGTCTCGCAGTCACAGAACTGTCTCTTGTCGGAAACTTCGACGAGGAAGCGCCATCTGTCGGCGTCCCACGGCGGCGAGTACTCTGTCCTGCCGCTGCTCACTGTCGTCCGTCGACTGCGGTGATCTTCGTCGCTCATGTCCTCCTCGCCGTTGACGTTCGCGTAGCTGGACCGTCGTTGTCGACGCACCGCCGCCGCCCTCACCTTCAGTCGGTCGCCGTCGCCTCGGGCCCGTGTCTGCGCTTCCCCGGCGCCGCCTGGATCCAACGTCGAAGCAGCGGCAACGTCGTCGTCGTCGACCGTCGACGGTGGAGTTACGACGACCTGCGGCGATCTTCCGTCCCGCGGCGGATCGCCGGATGACGCAGCGGAGCGCTCGGCGGCGAAGCTCAGAAAGTCGCGCGGCAGTTTGTAGCCGGCTGAGATGCGCGGGGTCGCGACGGTCGTCGAAGGACCGCGGACCCGGCGCACGGCGACCCGATGACGCAGGCCGTCCGCCAGGCGGTCGCACGGCTCCGCGTAGATCGGACTCGGTCGCGTTTCGTCGACGTCGGCGTCGGCTTCGTGCCGCTGAGTCGACGGCAGACGCGGCTCGTCGAAGCGGAAGACGGTGGGCGACGGTCGTCGTACCGCCGACCCCGAAGTCTCGGCGTACCGTCGCCCTGGTGCCCGTTGCTTGGCCGGTTGTAAGCCGCTCGGCGGCGGTCTGCCGCTCAACTGCGGCATCGTCTGGGAACGTGTGGGTGAGGCCTGCGGTGGCGGAGACAGGTGCCCGAAAGTCGTCGGCGGGGAGAACAGATCCTCGTAGTCACTAAGCTGGTCATCGGCACCACGATCATTCCGAGGATCCGACCTCGTCGTTGCAGAGACTGTCAGCGGCACTCTCTGATGATTCGTCGGCCCGAGGATAGGCTGGGTATAGGCAGTTACACGGCCTTGACTAGTCGACGTACCAACTTGAACACGACGAGTTTCCGCAACGCCAACGCCAACCACTGTTTGTGACTGAAACTCTTCACTTCGTGCCGACGTCGACGTCGACAGTGGAGGTGGTATCGACATCCGGAACTCAGCTGCAATATGATTGAACAGCTCGTGGTCATGCACATATCGCCAACTAGACGGCACTCGGTACAGAGCATATGTATGACACAGTGAAATCGGCACAGTGTTGTTACCGGCGAGCAGCAGGTAAAATTACCCCAACCCTAACCATAACCATGACCTCTAACCGGAAACATATATCCTTCCAAAATTTAATCAAGTCTTCGCGTCTACAATCTATTCTACCCAGGGCTTAAAGTAAGGGGGCTCGGGGGGCTCAGCCCCCCAGCTCTTAGCTAAGCCCCCCAGCTCAGGGGGGAGTTGGGTGGTAGACTGAGGGAGGGGATAAGGAAAAGGGGTAAGAGATGAAAGGGAGCCCCCCCCCCAGCTTTCTCAAACTACTTTAAGCACTGATTTTTTTCTACCTATCGCCTACATTTCACGAAAACGTCTAGTTCTGTGCGGAAAGGCTTGGCGCCCGTTATGGATCCGTGAGGAGAAATCAGGCAGAAATTCACAATGCGCGTCAGCTTATGGACCGTCTGTCAACAACGGCAGCTGATGCCTCAAGTTAGACAGCTAGTCGTGCACGTTTACCTTTGCTGTCTGTGAATGCTCGGTCCAAACTGCACAAGGTCGCACCATGATCACGTTAATCACCAACATTCTACTTGGTCAGATTACGAATTGCTATATCATAGGCAACAGGTCGATAAATAATCAGAAGCGTCAATTCCGTAGGAGGGCAATGAGGGCCGGGCTGCGGCAATAATTTTGGGTTGGGGCCCAACAACGTTTGAGTCCCCAATGTTTTCGACACACAACTTATGAAGACAATCTTCGACGTTTGATAGCGGACCCTGGTGAGAGGTCGCTGTCTCCGATATTTGGAGCGGATCGATGCCATTGTAGACAAGTATGTCGGTCCTCCTTATTGTCGGGCCGAAACGTACGCTGGCCGCGTCGCATGCTGCCCCCTGGTGAGTCACGGTAAGTATGCCGACGGGACAGACAGACAGACAGACGCCAGACCGTTACATTACGCTTTCCGCTAGACACAGCCGACGTAATAAGGCACAGTGAGACTGCTGTATTCATTTAAGAGGGTACTAAGACAGACCGGCTGACCTGCTGGAATAGCTCGTAGTTCGTCTTTCGTTCTAGCACAACGTACCGCTTCGGGCAACATTAAACGCAGCCCGTTATCACGTCTACAGTCATATTCAAAATCGACTTCACATCGGCTACAGCCATGAATACGTGTAGATCAGAGATGCGTTGCATAAAACATACATCATATTAAAACAAATCACTCGAAAAAAATCAACGGGTTTCAAAATGCAACATAAAAATACCAGAAATGCGTGGCAGAGCCTAACGTGTAGCCCGCGTGGCATAGCAGTGACGCCCTCTAGCGCATAGGTAAAACAAAACTGAGTGGTGATCGCCCAAGAAAACTCAGTACAGATCCCCGCAAGGTCTAGCAGTGGAGCCGCGTAGCCATACAAAAGCTGATAAATATTAATTATTTATAGGCTTTGGCCAAACTGCGGATCGACGAGGGTGTACATCTTTGCCCTTCTTAAACTCCGGAATTACTGGACCGAAGTTCACCAAATGTTTACACGATGTAGCCAGATCATCGCAGATGAACCGTTTGATATCGGAATTGCGATATTTCACTCCGTTTAGGAATGCCAAGACGACGAATAAAGATGAGTCGGCCGATTCCGCACATTTTAACCCTAAAATTGGTTGCCATGGCAACGGCCCATGAGTGATCGATAAAAGGGTCAAATTCAGTAATCTACGATCAAATATCTACCATACGGTGAAAATTTGGTGAAAATCGGTACGGTGGATCCTGAGATAATTTGCCTGAGAGGTTTATTAGAATGGCGATATTGCAACTCGTTTCGGAATGCCAGGGCTACGAATAAAAGTGGATAGTCCGATTTTGCCAATTTTGACCCTAAAATCGGTTGCCATGGCAACGTCCTTTAAGCCATCGAAAAAGGCGGTCAAATCGGTAATCTACGATAAAATAGCTAGCATATGATAAAAACTTGGTGAAAATCGGTCCAGTAGATGCAGTGAATTTGCTCTGCTCAAAAGTTTATTTAAGAATAAGAAAAAGAAATTAATGCAAGCAGAATAGCATGCGTGCCGCGCGGGCTAAAATAGTATCAGGCGAGGCGAGCCGACCGCGGCTAAAAGTACGTCTGAATTTGAAACTAAGTAACTATGTAACGGCTGACTATATATTCATCTTTATTCACCAGTAATGGCAGCAATAATAGTAAAAGAAAAAAAACAGACAGATAGACAGAAGCAAACTGTGTCACTCAATAAAAAACCAATAAATTATATAACTGTGTAAAAATACCCAAAAAATGCAAAATCAAAATGGAAAACAGTCAGAAGAGACGTAATCTTAACAATAAAGGTATAGACACAGCACAATAAACGCATTGTAGAAAATCAATCCACTATGTACTACGTACTGAAAGTCAATGATATCAGTAGGATATAGTTTAATTCTGGCCTTAAGACATGACTTTTTTACTCGTAGCGAGCGCCTCTGATAATTTTGTTTGAGAGGTGCTATAAAAATGGACGTTTTGTTTGATTGATTGATTGATTGTCTGAATGATATAATGCTAGTTCGACAATGTGACCGGGAAACAATGAACTTGTCGACCGCGACACAACGCGCACCTGTTGTCACAGTAGTAAGCGATAAGGCCGGCAAGGCTCGGAAACGACAGCTCGGTGTCCGCCAATCGCCAGCGACCTTGCCGCGTCACGTCAATCATGTACTGACGAACCTCCGGCCCGCGGCGCACGTGAAGACTTGATGACGTCATCAGATGGCCACTTCCGGTGACGTCAGCCGTCCGCACTACGAAAGCCTAAGCACCATTGTAATTATGACATTACTATGCTGCATCGCAGCGACTGCTGGCGATAGCGGCCTGTTTCTACAGACGGAGTAGCGTGGTCTGTGGGTCTGTGTGTCTGTGTGTCTGTTGGTCACGTTCCTAAGCCCTACGAAAACAGCTGACCAAATCAAGATGCCGTTTGGGGGGCAGACTCGGTTGGGCCCTAGAAACCATGCATTATATGAGGTTCAGATCCCCTAACGGAAAGGGGCGATTTTGGAGGATTGTCCGGCCACTGAAAAGCATGGGAATTGGGAATCACTACTCTGGCGTTTCAGGAAGCAAGAAAAAATCAATAACTGCGACAGCGGGACAGCTGCAGCCGGCGGAAAGGCCAGAGTCACATTAAATTCTTCCCGCCGTGAAAAATCCGCCCACTGCGATGCGGCGTTATCGTCAAAATTCTTTGACCACTTGTTATAAATTAATCGCCGAGTATCACGGTGAAAGAATTTCAATAATTGGTCAGCATTTGAACTTTCTGAAATTAAGGGCAAGAGCATGGTGACAACTTGTTGATTCACAGTGGACAATTTTGCCAGCTTTTCTGCACCATCCTGTATAGAAGACATAACTGAGCAATGCACAACGGACACAGGCAACAACAATAATGATAATGGGTACATTTATATAGCGCAATATAAACAGTCCTCAGATGCGCAGTCACATTACTTCTTCGATAAAAAGTGCTACAGAATACTTTCTGTATGCTATTATCTAAGCCTAACAGCACAAGTGATGACCTTTAACCCATACAAAGGTTGACAACGACGTAATTTCGTCAATCCTACCTACATCAGCTGTTCTGGCCGCCATAATGGCTGCGTTCTTTTTCTCGAGACGGGATTACTCCAGTCCGAAACGAGATGACTTGGACGAGTTTAATCTCGTCCGGCGTTAAAGAACGGCGCAAGCAATTCTGGTCTGTTTACTTTGGTGTTGCTATAGCAGACACGTAAACGTAAACAGAATGCAGCTGCTTGCTAATCGGTCACCATGTCCAAAGAAGAAAAGTTGAAAGCAGTGGCTTTGGGAATGGCCACTGCTGGCATGGACACTTGAATTGGAT
>Ga0209780_1003381_pt1 | contig 11865 bp, 12 predicted proteins | sample WorMetexBAHAMAS2_FD_187384 | JGI IMG/M metagenome (GOLD analysis project Ga0209780, IMG submission 187384) | Marine gutless worms symbiont microbial communities from Max Planck institute for Marine Microbiology, Germany - Inanidrilus exumae... | ecosystem: Host-associated > Annelida > Digestive... | reverse complement strand
GCAACGGTCACAGTTTATAGAGGACACCGTCGAGCCCTCTTACCTGCCCGGGATTATCTCCCTGTTCATCATGTGCATAAGAATCATTAGAAATAATTCTTTGGCCCATTAGGCGGGCCAGTAATAAAAAATCAGCAATGAAGAAAATTAGCGCACTAAGCAACAACTTAACACAAACTGTGGCAAACTTTATGGCCAGAAATACTGCAGCCAGTTGTCTAGAAATGACCACCATTTATTTGCTTAGTCTGTGTTGCTAAAAGACCAATATACACAAAACATGATAAGAGATGATGCCAGAATATCATCGTGAACATGAAACCAGGGACAATTGCTTGCCTCATGCAGGTAGATCATCCAGTTGGGTTTGATTTCAGCTACGAGGTCATAAGGTGTTGACAGAAAGAGAAGGTGCAGATGATTAGCAACAACCAGCGACTGCTGAGCTTTCACAAGATCACTGTAGAGCTTGGAGCCACAGTCGACGTCTATCGACCCTACAACATCAACCAACTTATAACAGGTCAACGTAGTACAGCTTAGAGTCATGGTCAACCTCTATCGACTCAACATCAACTGGTTACTGTTGGTATGACAGTTAATAATGATATTCTGAGAAATTGTTGCCTTTCTGCAACAGTAAGGCACACAATTGCTATACCAGAGATTGCATCTGATGAGGTCTTCAGTAGGTGAAGTAATCTGAAGGTCACTCAATATTATTAGAAATGGAGCTATTTGCAAGACAAATATCAGTTCCTCTTTGGTATTCACAGTAACCATGTCTCTATATTCAGCAGTTTCTGAGACATACAGTCATTAACGCATTATTCATTAATGTCACTATTGTTTTTAATCGCAATTATAAGTTTAATTAGAAGAAACTGACGCTAATATTAAATATCTGTTTATTCGGCAATTGTTGTAATACAGTGAAGAAATAAAGTGAAAAACGTATGTGACACGGCACGACTGAAGTTAAGTCTGACAGCATAAGCCGCTTAATATGATACAATGACACTGAACAACATGGAATATTTCAAGCTGCTCAAAAGAAATGCAAAGAAAAAGGCTTTGGAAATCAATATAAAGAGCACAGTCAGTAGTGTGATTAACTGCAATTAGAATATCTGTGAGCTTCACAAACAATATGGCACCACAACACTTGCCTTTATAGACAGCCTTCCCGAGGTGAGTGACGTCAAGTTTACAGATGTCATTTGCCTGCCGCTTCCTTGTCACAAGGCCATCGTCAACAAGTCGCTGCAGTGAAGTCCGTGTTACGTCGGCGACGTTGACATTCAACGATTTAGACTGTACGGCAAACAGTGTCTGCTGCATGAACTTCACAACGTCAGCTTCTGCCTCTGCCATCTGTCATAAACACATCTACATTCACCAGGTGTCAGCACTGTCATTTCTTTTCAGCATATGTAATAAATCTGACACATGTAGTATGGAGTAACTCTGGATGAATACAATTGCCCTGATAGGCACACACCAAGCAATATGAAGCTGTTACGTTGTCTGTTATACTTAGTACGGTTAGAAGGGACTGGCCTGCGAGCCCACCTGCCAAGTGTCCTCCTTACTGTTCCAACTACAATAACTCAGTGCACTAATCACATTGATACATGACAGTCTTGTGTTGTACCAATCAGAGACTTAATACCAGCTTGTGGGGGAGGGAGCAAAGTTCCCCAAAATGTGTTATTCCCTGCCGTGGACACCGGTGAACCGCTGTGCAAAATTTGACGCTGCTAGCTTTATCCTCGGTAGAGAAATCCATAACCGTACAAACACACACACACACAAAATTACAAAAACAGTAACCAATATATCGACACCTTGCCAATCGGCATGCATGGATAATAAATGGTTACACACAATGTATAAGAAGGTGATAATACGATATTTGCACAAAGTAGCAATAAATACAAACGTGGAGTCCAATGAGAGTCAACAGCAGAGTGCGAACGCCTTTGTCACTGTCACAGAGAAGGTTACTTTGACACTGATCAAACGATCCACTAACAAGCTCCATCAGCTAACAACATACACAACAAGTCCACCTAACAGTTGCTTCAGCTGCTTCAGACCCATTCCACACACACTCACAACTTACGTTTAACTGACTAATTTTCTCCACACTTACTACAGGCTGGGCAGTGTCCATCAAACATTACCATGCAATAGCATTTTCACTGATCGAATGCCTAACGAACGATGTCAAAAATCAGCAATTAAAAAGTAGCTAAATATAAGACAAAAATAACAAACACTAGGCGAAAGAATTAATCTCGGTGAGCAATCAGTGCATTTGGGTGGTCTTGTCTTTTTAAAGAAACGAGTAACCGTTTGGCAACCAGCAAGTAATCACAGAAGCTGAGAAAACAAAGATTCCACACAGATGTTTAACGTACAATTCATCCACAGAAAAGCACAAACACAAACAATGGTTTAATGGCCAGAACCGACCGCTCTTCTGCGTGCCAAACATTGAAAGCCGAACCTCATCCGTTCCACAGCGAACAACAGACACCCAGGGGAAGAAAAATTGCTTCTTCAATACTTACTCTCCACATGCCAGTATCATCCATGCGGGATAACAGCGAAAAACAGCAAATATAACCTTTGACTTGTCAGATGGGTCAATAATCAGGAGACTCTCTCCTACAGCATCAAGACCTGCACGACCAGCACGACCGACCATCTGCTTGTACTGACTGTGTGACATGAATGAACTACCGACGTACGGCGACCTCAGAATCACCCTGGCATGCACGTACAAACACACACATACTTGTACAGACAGGCACGCAGCACACAACATTGAGTTTGCCACAAATTGTGACACAGAACTGCACATTACACAAATAACTGTTAACTATCTGCAGTCAAGACCACAAAATGCTAGAACAATACAAATAATGATAAGAATGAAACACTTCTGTGCTTTGCTGACCATCCGTATTAACCATAAAACTGCTTTATTACATGGCATTGATCAGTATCAGACAAGTGGCTTCACTTTAACTTCCACATTTTCAGAATATTCAATGCAGCTGTATTACAATAAGCAAACATAGTTTGCAGATTTGATGAACTTTCAAAACACTGAAAAAAAGTATTTGCACTTATAAATATTTTTACTGGCCCGCCTACACATAGCGTAGGGGGCCAGACTAGTAATGGTCGTTGGCGTCTGTCGTCATCTGTCGGGGTCTGTAACACTCCACGGCCGGCCTGCAGGCAGCCTCAGACACGCAGGCCAAGTGATGACGTCATACCGCCTGCAGTCTAATTATAGCTCCACGGCAACACTGCACGGCGGGCCAGTATGGTTACGTCCCGTTAGGGTGACACCTTGCTAGAAACTGCACACAAACGGAAATCACATTTAACTGTGATCACCAGCAGTCGAGAGCTGACGTGTACGTACGTACCTCTTAGCAGGCAAGTTGACACCAGCGGCAAGGGTCGAAGTGCACGCCAGCATGCACAGTGTGCCGTCAAGGTACGCTTCTTCAATTAACTTCCGCTCATCCATCGTTAATCCACTGTGGTGGTAGGCAACACCAAACCTGATTGTCCGACTCAGTATGGGGCAGACTTCACCGCCACCATCGAGATGTAGAGCTTGAAGCAAGTGCTTTCTCTCGACATGCTTCGTGTCTAACTGGTCCCTACATGTAACCAACAAAACCCACTTCACCGACGGACAGTTGTACATTCTCTCTCACCTCTCCTAAGCATTTCACTGTCTACCACAAGTTCTCCATTACTCAAGTCTTTCAAGCATAACCCCAAAATCGTTTTTAAAAGTCCTCAACATTTAACTGCATTTCTTCCATTTTTCAGAAAACAAACAAACAAATATAAAGCAGTGAATCAATGTGTATCAGTCACATCAGCTACTTTCGTGACAGCAGTTTCTGTACTGCGTTAACTGATATCATCAATAAATAAACCATTAAAGCACAGCTGCTACGTCCAGCTTCAAAGTAAACTGTCGGTAACGCCTGACAAAAACTCAAAGTGAAACTAACATATTGTAAGCCAACTGTATTAATACAGCAGCGTGTCTACAAATCCAACTGATAAAATTTCCAGGAAACATTTTAACATAAAAATTCCAGCCGATTATCATGCTGTTTCAGCCTGCTAACAATTATATGACAAGCAGTGTACAAACAATGCATAAGTATTGGTAATGAAGCATGTGATGATGAGCTGCATTTATGACAAATGCCCATCATTGATTTGGGTCATTTCCAAGTTAAAGTGGGGTAGCCTAGCTAGTTTTCCAGTTACTGGTCTGCAGATAAATTTTATGACTGAATGCCCTGCTGTCAATCAACAAGACAGCACATGTAAAGACGTATGCGTGTGTGCGTGTGATAAGTCAAGTCAACTCAACTGACGGTGACATAAATCTGCAGATGAGCTGTGCAACATTTTCACAGTTCTTCTTAGTCGGACAGAACACGAGACACGAGTTCTTTGGCACAACTTCCAGCACTAGCGCAGCCAGATGATCAACATCACAGGCCTTCTGCTCGCAAGTGTACTATCACAGACCACCCAGCACGTCACTCACATAGACCAAACCACCCAGCACGTCACTCCAATAGACCAGACCACCCAGCACGTCTCAATCTCATGTCACTCCCACAAACCAGACCACCCAGTCACGTCACTCCCATAGACCAGACCACCCAGCACGTCTCAATCTCACGTCACTCCCACAGACCAGACCACCCAGTCACGTCACTCCCATAGACCAGACCACCCAGCACGTCTCAATCTCACGTCACTCCCACAGACAAGACCACCCAGTCACGTCACTCCCATAGACCAGACCACCCAGCACGTCTCAATTTCATCATCATCATTAGAAGCAGCAGCAGCAGCACATCATCTTAATTTCATTAACACTTACTGACCACAACAGATGACGGTCTGTCCTAGTTGCCACAGCATTTCACGTGTCAACAAAGTCACTTTATGTTCATGTCAAGTCCAATTACTACTCGAATGGCTGATTATTCACAGGTATATCATCTGTGTATGTACACCTAGCCACCTCAGCGTCCTACCTTCAAGCATGACGGCATGGCTAAAGTGCACTGATAGACTGCAACTGGGTTACTTCACTCGTTGATTAAACGTGGGTGGCAGATAAAACGATGTAATCCTCTGCTAACACATGCCATACCTGAGCACTGAAGAGTTAAGTGTCATACATAAACACTATACAAATGTACAGGCATTACGTTACTTTTTACACAAATGCCCACTGCATTATGCACCAATGACACGATTAGTACACTGGACCTTGTTACATTTAGTACAGCAAGGAGGGAACTGGTCAAAGGATATTTTATCACTAGAAATAAGAAGGGGCATTGTATGCATGTTCCAAGTCAAATTATCAATAAATTGCTAAACCTCAAAGCCAAGTAAGATCGTTGTACCTGAAAGTCAACCATTCTACTATACTTCAGTCTGTCTTCATCACACAGAGCGGCTGCATCTACTTCATAAACTGTGTCCGCAATTTTCACAAACTCCCGCAGTTTCACCTGAATGCAATTCACAAATTCCCACGATTTCACCTGAATGCAATGTCATATTTCAGCTCGTCCTTAATATCATAAGATCAGCAGAATTCTTTTTCGAAAGTAACTTATCTCTGTTGTTCAAATGCAACAAAAACACAATAACTGACGCATCCAAAAATTTGCACATATTAAACAACAAGAATCTCAGCTATTGCTGACAGACCAACGCAATGCTCTGCGTCAGCTAAAATGTTGTCAACTGATGTACAAATAATGCAAACAGATCGTATATCAGCCTGAGGAGCATTTTGTGCACAGTCTCTTTTTATTTGGCTACCTGCATTGTTTTGTACACGCATCATTGCAATAGGCTCAACTATTGAAAAACCAGCACGCAATGTTTCACGTCGCATACATGTAATGCTGAAGTGAGCTGTAAGTGTTATAAAGGAACGTCGACAACGACTAAATGTTGCTGATGATACTGCAAATCCTCCATCAGTGCACTGTCATTGATGTGGGCAATCATTGTGGATCGACATATATGTTCGATGGTGGGACATCTGAGCCAAAGAATTCTCGACTGGTTGAAAAACGCAATTTTTACATAGCCCACCAGCATTTTGTGCCCTCGTTGGGAGTTATCACACATAAATTTCACCACAATCTTTGGCTCCAAAAACTAGGATCCTTGGGCAATTGTGCGGGGCATTATTTGCATGATCCTCAGTTTAGCCATTTTGGTATATAATACCTGCTTTGATGGACAGACAGACAGACACAGATCAACAGCATATACCACGCTAGCATGGTAAAAACGGTGGTAAAAACTGGAATAATAGTCCAGACCAGAAAGTAAGAAAATATGACAAAATAAAACGAACAGGTCGGAAGTTACTGGTGTAGATGTTGGCATGGAGAAATGTCTGCAGGTCTGAAATATTGCTGAGCGTTGCACTCATTCCAATCATCTGAGTGCCAGCTGTCAATCAAACATACCGACTGCAGAGGAACATTTACACTATGAATAATTCAACCTTCATTAAATGATTCCATTCTGCAAAAGTTAGCAAATATATTTCGCATCACCACCTGCATTACAAGATTCCGATTTTTCGTCCCAATATTCGGAGTTGCAGATATAAACTCCTTTGCACTCAGCGTGACTGGATTCATGGAAATAACTCCTCCGCACTCGGCGTGATCAAACTTGCGGGGGTGTAAAACCCATTCTATGACCTCCTGTGCCAATTGCCAGTCCCTCTATGGCAATATGGTATCGGAATTGAGTCACACTTGCTCCAAAAAAATCGCGATATCGATTAAGTTTGATTTCCGTAAAAAATCGCAATTTCGATATCGATCTCGATAATCGTCACATCACTAGCAGGGATCAGGTTACAACTGCCTCAAAAGCCCGTTTAATGTTCTAGGCATATTCAGAACATGCTGTCTATTGCAGCCCCTCCCACAGATGATCATTGCTAATAAGTCTGAAACGGGACCAGTAGACGGAACCAATAAGAGACAAACTGCAGTGATCGTAGCCATCAATCATCATTGCTATGACTACAGAAACTGAGCAATTAAAGATCTGTTTTTTTGCCAAGCAGAGGGAATATAACGACCCCATGATTGGGGCATATGGGTGCATATTACATAAGTGAACTTCAATTTTCCAAACAAATTATGGCCTAAAGTTGGCTCGAGTATTACACACGAGTGTGTATTATAAAGAGATTTTACAGTTGCATCGCTTCAGAAGTTGTATGCAGTTGAGACATGCAGCACTTACGACTAGCATGCAGCAGTTTAGCCAACGTCATCTCCAACGTAGCACCACGACTTCCTCCTTCACCAAGCATGTGCAACTGCCCAACACAACACACAGCATACAATACTACTTTCAATTCATGTTTAATATATACACAGCTAACTGTTTTCTGGAGTTAGTCAAACTTAGGCTGCATCTCCTAAAAGCGAACTTTTTGAGTTTATCGAGCAAGTTTTTTCAAGAGACTAGATGTTGCTCCTCTTGTCCAACCAACAGTCTCAAAACAGTGAAAGCAGAGCTACTGCGTGCAGTAACAATAATTTTATAATAACAGTAATAATAATACAATAATAATTACAATAACAAATGGAAACAGCAGGGTGAATATGCATGTGTTCAGTATAACACACTACAATAATGTGTCCACTTGTACTCATGATTGCAATGCCCAGATAGGTCGTCGAGCAATTCATTAAGACTAGGGTGTCAAACAAGTCACGAAAACAGAATTCCAGTAGATTTCCAGGAGTTTCCAGTAGATATTTTCAGTATATACTTTAACGCAATCGACACAGTCGGGGTACACTAAACTACTACAAAAGCTTGAAGCAACGTTGTGAAAGTTCACCACATATGGAGCATGAAATGACAGGCCCCATCACTAGCCTACGATGGTGTCATCCAACCATAGTAAACATAGTTGCATCATATCAATTGCAACAAAAGCCATCTGTTCTGTTCTGTTCTTTAGTCATCCTAGATCCGAGGGTTGGCCATACCATGGACGTACTTTCTCCATTTGTCTCTGTACTCTGTCATTCTGATTCACTCTTCCACGAACAGTCCTGTCCACGTATTGATGATGTCCATCCAGGCCATGCGTGGTGTTCCTCACCTGCGTGCATCTGGCATTGTTCCTTGCATTATCTCTTTCTCCATGCATAAAAGCCACAGCACCATGAAATTTCCAGGAGACCTGGCAAAATTCCAGTATAATTCCAGGATTTCCAGGTGAAAAAAATTCAAGTAGATTTCCAGGATATCCAGGATTTTCCAGCAGTATTAGACACCTGAAGACAATCATGCTCCACATATGCATTCAGTGTGAAAGTTGGTCAATACCAGGGATCAGTACCAAGTCCATTGCATTATAAGGTTGTTAGTATGAAAGAACTACAAGGTCTACCTTGCAAGTTACTGAATGCACAGAGACTTGACCTCAATGGCAGAGGGTGAAGAATTTGTGCAAAGAAATGTTAAAATGTTAATTTGGTACAAAATCTCAAGACCCAGGACAAGCCACTCTTCCGCTGTCACCAGGCAGTATAATTTGGTATCAGCCAAACGACGGTGATGTTCTATAGCTCGGAAGCTGTCTTCATTGGAAAGTAACAGTAGATTTTCAATGGGCTGGATGATTAGCATCACCTGTACACAGGTTCCGCTACACAAATACTCAATATAGAGGCTGGGACTTATTTCACATGACCCCTCAAAAAGTTTCCGCTAAGTCACCATGCCTCAAGATCAAACATCGATATCAGTCACCATCAACATGATCAACTCGACAAACGTCGCACCTCGTCAACAACGACCAGGCCAAGGCTGTCAATTCGACCATGCTCTATGAGACTGTTGACCAGCGAGTTTGCCTTCTCTATTGTTGCAACATACAGAGACTGACGGTTGCGTCGTTGCCGTGGCGGAAACTGACCTTTGCTTGCTGCATATTCCTCCACAAGAAAGTCCAGTTCCACAGCAAATGCACTTAATCCGCGCACCTGCAGATATTTATGAAATAAACATAATCAACTGGTCATTAATATGCAAACTGGACATCAATACATAAGCACCCCATTTTATCATCATTTATCAGACGGACATTTGAGACCCACTTTATTAGGTCGACTCGGAGGAGTCGACATAATAATAAATACATTTTCAAGGTTGCAACTTCAGAAACGGTTGCCTCGTTCATTTTCTTTCAGTGTTTGTTTCAGACGTGTGCATACTCTCAGCAAAAACTAAAACATTTTCACATGCTTCATAACAACATCTACTACCACGTCTGCCTCAGATGTCCTCTTTGTCTAGTTTCAGCTACCTCCACAGCTGTACAATCTCAACTAATACAGGTATGCAAATGAAAAGTGAAAAAACACTTAAACTGAATAGCAGGTACAATGAACAGCTATTTTCTGATATGCCAAGTCAAAGATACTCTATCACACACACATAGACAGACCCAGCATCATGGCATATAGCAGGCGATATAGCAGGCATTAATGCATACTTTCTCTTGCACAAGTGCAACGAATGGAAGTATCAGGAGGGCATCTTTATGGTAACAAAGCAGCTGACGAAAGATGAGCATCTCTGCAATGAGCGTTTTGCCACCACTCGTCGGTAATGAGTAGATGAAGTTTAAACCATCAAGTACAGCCGGCAACGACAGACACTCTCTCTGCCATGCTATCAACAACACGCATGCAAATGAAACTATCTCCACGTCTACTACAGCTCACATGACAATGATGATGCATAATCACTCAGCTTATGTGAGCCGGTATAAGGTTGGTTGATTGGGAGATTAATGTCCCCTTTCAGCACAAAAATAGGCTACATCAGGGACAAGGTCTTGGGTGGAGATTTAGTTCCACCAGGTTAAGGATGGTCAACAATACAGTAACCTCCCAACCTCGTTGCCTTTTTGTTCAGTGATGACCCAAAAATGGAAAGGATAGGGGAGGCTCATTTAAGTTATTATGCTAGTACCTACAACAGGGTGGAAACTAACCATCCACCACAAGTCAGTTCAATGTGATATCTTGTGTAACTGCTGTTCTTCAGTTCAACATATCAGTGCCTAATGACTCATGTTGTATAATATCTTTTCTGTGGTGTTGGTCTGGCTTTGGAATGCTTATCTTAGGGAAAACCCAAATGAAGCATCTGGGGGACCTACAACTCACAGTATCAGACCTGTCTCTTTCACCTTCGAGCCGGTATGAGATTCATGCATTAAAGAAATCAATAATTAACTGCACTATACGAGTATGTACCATGCAATAAATTATCACACTCTGTCAACTTCTTACATCCTTTGTTGCAGCACTTCAGGTACTTGTTAGCATGAAAGTTCAGTGCCACGTTCAAGCTAATGTCATTGAAACTGTATGTGTAAATACGATACAATATAATGTCATACACTGACGTGTGCCCAAAAGCTGGTGGACAGACAGCTTAATCTGCCACATAGAACAAAAAACAGAAAAAATTAAAAGAACTAAAAACAAAAAGCAATATAGTTCAGAAGATACAGTCCAAATAATAGTCCCATGCTGTCACTATGCCAAACTGTCACGACAAAACAATGTCGTCATAAACTAGGACGGCTATAAAACTTCTTTCATGGCGGTAATGAACGGCCGCCGAACAGAAACAACAAAGAAAGAAACATACGGTATAATTCAGTGATAGAACGCTGCGTCTCCAGCAGTTGTCTGACTTTGTGTGGCAGACCACAGAATGGGTCAGTATCAGTCACATCTGCATCATGTCGCACATCATATTTCTCAATTACTGCTGGCAGTCGATTCAACCTCGTCGGCGTGTCCAGCTTGGCATTCTGCTGTAATGTACGTTTAATTTTCTCTGACAGACGTCCAGCAGACCTCCGCTGAACTACAGCCACGGACCGGGGTGGTGCCTCTGCACTGTCAACCTCAGTAGTTAGCTGACCTTTACCAGCCAGATTACTAATGTCCACAGACTTAACTTCTGGAAAAGTGACATGCTTCTCATGATTAGCACGATCTAATGAATCAGTCAGTGCTTCTGTATGACTCCTAATCACAGCTGACACACTCTGATGTCGACAAGACTCAGATTCTGAAGCAGAGCGACCGTTATCACAGTACGACCTTGCCTTACAGCTACCAATATGGCAGCATTCTGGCAATAAATGAGTGGAATTCTGCCGTTCCTCTGGTCCAGAGCCAGTCAAGTTGGTTCCTGTGGCATGCTTGATCCTGCTGTGATCTTCAACAGCTATCCTACTGGAGTTAATTCCACTATGCGACAATGACGCATCAAATGCTGCCAGCATTGCTGCATCAGCTTCACAGAAACTTGCATGTAGAGATGCATAACTGTCATCCTGTTAATTAGCATACAAATCAGGCAATAATTAATGACAGAAAACTAAATATAATACCCAAAAATAACCTATCCAATGCACAAACTCACTGAAAATTGTAATCTTCACATTCTTTGCTTTAAAGCCAATAATTTTTGTTTTATTTATGCTTATTAGCCTCAATCACTGATAAACAGATAAACCAGTAAATGAAATTCTGTTCACAAGACACTACAGCATCAATAAACAGTGAATACTGCACGTGTGATTTGTGTGTCTGATCTGTTGCCAATTTTTGAGTACGGAGCTTCTGCAGACCTCCAGAGGTCGTACAATCTAATAAATTCCAAAACTTCACATTATTTTTATTATTAGGCCTATTTTTATTA
>Ga0209780_1003380_pt1 | contig 11866 bp, 12 predicted proteins | sample WorMetexBAHAMAS2_FD_187384 | JGI IMG/M metagenome (GOLD analysis project Ga0209780, IMG submission 187384) | Marine gutless worms symbiont microbial communities from Max Planck institute for Marine Microbiology, Germany - Inanidrilus exumae... | ecosystem: Host-associated > Annelida > Digestive... | reverse complement strand
CCTCGGTTTTAAAATATACTTTTGATAGTTTATGACCATATTAATACCATCTGCCCCCTTATTCAGCATCATCTAGGCAAAACAAACTCTGAGTGATAATTCGGTTTGATGATATGCGAGGCGCATAGATGATTGGTTGCACTACATAGATTACCATTGATGCTTAGTTACAGTAGAAATTAGGAACTCAGTTTAATGGGTGTAGGCTCTGGCCTCTACATGTACGATGTCGTCGTAAAACGTTGACGTTCGCTATCTCATCTTCTGATGAGCTCTTGTTAACATATTGTCTATATGAGCAGTAAAGGATAATGTGTCACACAGAGTAACGCCAGCATATCAGCATTCAGTAAACACAGTTTCAGCATTTGCTTTCATCTAGTACATACTGATGTGATTGGTGAAGCTGTTTGCATCAGAATAAGTGGAATAGCCTACTGCACTGTAGCTTGGTCACCGCATTACAAAAACAGCTGATTGAAAAGTGCAAAATCATTAAGATGCTACCTAAATTTAAAGGCACAAAGTATAAAGAAGCATTGAAACGAGTTGACATGCGTGCCAGGGTACGAGTTGACCTGCCTTTTGGGAACGAGTTGACTAGGATGGGTACGAGTTGACTGGGTATGAGTTGACCTGACTACGACTTGACCAGACAACATTGCAGGTCACGTCGGCCGTGAGATCATATCTAACATCTTGGGCACCAAAACGTATCCGGTATGCAGTATGACCCGATCCAAGGTCAAGGTCAAGGTCACAAGCCCTTGAAAGTGAGAAATTCTGCCATTTTTAACGACTGTTTCCTCCCCCATTAATAATGGGGGCTGGCAAATGACCATGGATTCTTAAATTATGGCGCAATACATAAACCGTGTAGGGGCCAGATTTTTATTTTTGTCCTGGTTTTTGTGTCACGTGACTTTGAAGTTGGCAGTAAGTAGCCGTCCACAAAAAGTTTCTTCTATTTCAATGAAATTTGGTATGTAGGTAGAGGTCGATGACTGATGCATGACGGTATGCAGTATGACTCAATCCAAGGTAAAGGTCAAGGTCACGACACATTGAAAGTTGGAAAGTTGTCTATTTTCAACGGCTATTTCCTCCCCCATTTATAATGGGAGCTGGCAAATGAACACGGATTCTTAAATTAGGGCACAATACCTAAAGCTTATCAGGGCTGGATTTTTGATTTTTGTCGTAGTTTTTTGTGTCACGTGACTTTGAAAGTGGCAGTAAGTAGGAGTTGACTACCAGTCCCATACTAGGCTAATTTTTTGTTTTGGTAAGATTACGGTTTCATTGTTTTAGAACCTTATAGCACTGTTTAATGATAAACTTTGTGTTTCATGCCAAATATATTGACACTTGAAAAACACAATTAAGGTCTCTAAAAGTCCTCGAAAAGTCCTTGAATTTCTTGTTGAAGATGCCGTATGAACCTCGATCAGCAAGTTGACTAGATCGCGAGTTAGCAGTCCGTGAGTTGGCGCATCCATGAATTGTTCAGTTACCTGGACAGACATCAAAGCTGGCATTCGTCAGTCTCCAAAGACACCTGCCAGAGTCATGCCTGTTACTTCAGTGCCACTGTCTTTTGCTTCTCACTGGCCGAGCCATCAACGTCTTACTCAAAAATTTGACTTCATTATCAATCTAGCCATGTTGTTACACTTGAGGCTGGACTGAGTTTGAAAATTAGTACAATCCAGACAGTTCTAGCTGTTCTTTTCAGTGTGGTGTTCTGCTAACAATGTCTGGAATACGTTGGCACATCTCATAGCAAAGGCCACCTAAGACACATGACACACAGCTTGCATATCACAATCCAGATCAGTTCATTGAGTGTCAACAGTTTTTTTGGCTAAAACTATATACACGCACATTCAGTTCTATATTCTAGCATACTGAATAAATGGAAACTGAAAATTTAATTGTCCTTTGATGGCTACAGCAGATAAATTGCTATTTTGTATCTTTTGAACAGTATTATTGACTTGAAGACAAAAATGTTACGATCTACACTTTTTGTCTTTGTTCTGATCGGCCCAGTACTATCAGTGGACCGCGGCAACTTTAAAACGTGTGACCAAAGCAGCTTCTGCAAGTAAGTATCTCTTTGTTGCAGTTGTATTCTGTAGCAAACAATTGTCTCCCTGCTACTATAGATTTCTAAACATTTACAGTAAAATCAAAATTTCATTTAATTTTTGAGTATTCAACTTGACTTGAAACACACTTATTACTAATATTGGTTATAAACTTTTGTTAAAAAAATGTTCAGTAAAACATACAGGTATGTTATTAGGTTACTGAGTTGTAGTATGGCTCAGTGGCTTTGTAAAACCCTTAACATTATCATTTTTTCTTTAGATATGTGCATAATAATTTTCTGTCATGGGTTATTTTTGGTGGTAATTTCATACCATGTTTTGTATTTATTTGGTTGAAGATTGGGTTATGTAAGCAAAGTCATATTTCTGCAGTATAGTTTATATAAAAACATGGCACCTCCATATCTGCTCCTCCACGATCTTCAATGGACTGACGAAGCGAAGTCACTGCAACGACTACGGTCCGGCTCTCAACAGCGCCTGATCGTACCTAGAACGTGCCTCCGAACCATCTTTGACCGCACTTTCCGTGTGACGGCTGCTCGTGCATGGAACAGTCTTCCAACCAGTGTCACTACAGCTACTTTCCTGGCTGCTTTCAAAAGACAATTTACAACATTTCACAAAGTCCTTCCTGGAATTTTAGTTTGTGTACCATACCCTAGAAGCACTTTTGCTCATGCCACGTTACGCTGTACGTTTCTGACTGATTGTTCACTTTAGGCGGCAGAGAGATACAGAAGCTGGCAAATCTCCATACGTCGTCGTTTTTGATTCGTTTAACCTCCGACCAAAAGGTGCAACATTCCAACTGCATAATACTGTCAGTGATACAGTGTTCCAGGCACAGCTGTTTCCGTTACAAGATAACACCATACGGCTTAAAATAAACGAAGAGTCGCCACTAGTTCTACGATACGAGTCACCAGTGGGTGACGTGCTGGTTGAGGAACCTCAGACACAGAGGTGCGTAGTTATTTGTTCAGTTTTGTAATTTGAGCATTCCACACATATAAAATAAAATAAAATGAATGCTGCAATAAAATAAATATTGCTAGCAGCTGTTTTATCTTATTGCCATATTTATTCATTTCATTGCAGCTGTCCATAGATCTGCAAGAAAACTCTGCAGTCGGAGTATATGAGCTGTGCATCGATGAATGTAGTCACAGTTTGGGTTAGAGCATTTGGGTTAGGGCACAGTGTAAATGGGTCAGGGCTAGGATTACAATTACGTAAACACTAACATTAACTAACGTGCAATGGATGGCCGCAATTTGCGCTGCAGCACCATTGCCAATCAACTGCCACTTCCTACGATTGTACAGCGCGGCTGGTCGTGGCATCGCCGCATAAGTAGCTCTATAGAAGAATCCGACCTTTACCTTTTACCTTTACCTTTATTAATCGCTGACATTAGCAGTTATTTATTCCAAAGCGCCCCACAATATAATACACTGTCCCTGCCTTCACAGTGCACCCACTTACCGATGTCAGTTCCATTTAGATGCTGATAAATGTCGAACAGCCCAACTCTAAGCCTGTCCACATTAGAATACAGTGAGTGGCTGTTGTCCCACAATAATTGCTCGCCCTGCAAAATGTTTATGAGCATCTGTACTGGGTACCTATTTAATTAATTTTGTCGCTGGTGATTTGAGTTTATTCAAGTCGTTGAAGACTGTAAACCAGCATTTAACAGCTAATGATTGTCATATGGGTTTGGTTTAGAGATTGTTATAAACGTAGCTTTCTGAATTAATATATTTAGATTTAACAGAGAAATGGGCCGGCTGTGTCAACGTTGTCAGTTGATGAATTTACAGTCGTCTGTATTTGACAGCTTCACTTTGATAGAGAAGACAAGACATCAGATAAGACTTGGATTGAGTTCTCATGTGGTTCACCTGCATCTGAATCCGTTCCGCATTGATGTCATAGCCGGCAGTGAGCCAGTGATGAGCATCAATGGACGAGGCCTGCTCAACTTTGAGCACTATCGACGTCGCAAGTAAGTAACGAGGGATGTTTATGCCGGCAGATAAATTTCTTACCAGCCAGCCGACTGGTTCACAACCATTTCTGTTGCGTGCACTTTTCTTTTCATATGTCAGAATGTTATCCCCCTTTCCAATATTGATCGTCTCAAAATATGCATTTTTGATAATATGGGGCATTACGCAGTGAAGCATTATCAGTATAGTTTTTATGATTAAGAAGCGCAGTGTAGATCACCTCCTTTATGTGCTATGTGGGCTTTGATGTCAACATAGTGCTGACATTTCAGCCCAGCTGATGATGGAATTATTCAGCTAAATATGCTAAAAGGTCAATATTACGACAGTTTGAATCTGAGAGTCTGTGCTCCCAGGTCCTCCTACATGCAACGTCGGTAACAACAGACCATATCTATACACTGCATGCAGGTAATGCGGCCTAAAATTTATCAGTCGAACAGTCTTGCATGTTAATTTTGTGACATATATTTTATTTGCTTGTTTATTTGCACTACTTATTCAGATGTACATGCTTGGATCTACTAAAACAAAATTGATCTCCTTTTAAACTGAAGCATATTCCAGTTTTATGGAAATATGACAAGATGAAACATTGAGGAAAATTTAGCTGTTAATGAGTTGGTGTGAAGTGCAGTGCGATTTAGCAACTTAGTTGTTTGTTACGTTATACAGTCTGATTAATTGTCATTTGTAAAAGGCAAATGTATTTTAATCTGTTTAAAATAAAACTTAACTCTGAAACATTCTTGTTGGAGTTGTGAGTTGGTTCATAGTGAATGAAGTTGACCAGCTGAGGAATTCATTGCAGGTCGTCGGAGGATCACAAAGCTGATGAAGGAGATAATGCCAATGACGAAGATGCTGATGACAAGGTTTATTTGTTTTTAGACGATTCTTTGAGTTCCTTCCATTCTGTCAGTTCAGATCTCAAGTCTGTTATTATTAGTTAGACTGAGTTAGTTTTGGTCGTGGCATCAGAAAGCAGGGAGTAATGCCACTTCTGACAGCAATCTGGTGGTGGATAAAAAGAGAATGACTTCAGGCCACAGGTTGAAGTCAGTGCTTTGTGTTAACTTGGTTCGGTGACAGGAAGAACATTCGCCACTTATCCACAAGGATTCTCTTCCATAACAGGTGGAAGAACAAAACTGATGGGTAGCCATTTAATACAGATTTTACGTAGAGAATGGCTGTTAATACCATTCTGTGTTGACTAGGCTGTATGGCACATTTCATTAGTAGGGCCCACAGGTTTTCGTGGGTCATGGAATTTTGAGCCGAGCCACAGAATTTACTTGTGGCAGCAGAATTTCCACATTCTGCAGAATTTCGCTGATTTGATAAAACGACCGGTGATTAATTAGATCGCTAATGTGATGACGTAGTACAGTGTAAATAAATCCAGTAAAATGACCTTTTACTCCACTTGTGGTCGTACTCATTTGTTTCTGCTTTTATATCGGTAGGCCTACAGTCTGGGTATGGTATATGCCGTTCTAAAAATAGAAGCCTGTGAGGCAACATATTTTGAATGAGTAATCGAACGTCAGACAGCTCAGTTTACTCATAAATGGGAGGCTGTGATAAGCTGTGGAATTTGGATGATTTTCCCGCGGCAAGCCGCAGAATTTACTCAACTGAGCCGTGGAATTTGGCAAAATGTTCAGCGGAAAACTGTGGAAGCATGGTCGTACCCGTGGGATGCAGCGTTCAGCTTGTTACTGTTGTCATGGTGATTGTCACAGGCTGATGAAAGGAAAGAAGATACGGATGATGAACCTGGAATGTGGGAAGAAACGTTCAAGTCTCACTCAGACTCAAAACCTCATGGTACCATCATGCCTTGTACTTCAGCGTTGTGTGCATGTTTTAACAGTTGTGTCATTACTGGCCCGCCTAATGGGCCAGTATTGTTTTGCAGCTCACTAGCTGGCATCTGTCGTCATCTGTAACACTGCCTGCAGGTGGGCCGGGCGCGCGGGCGGTCGGGCAGCCGACGCTCCACGGTGGGCCAGTCGTGTTACATCCCATTAGGGCAACACCTAGTTTAATAGATAATGGTACAGAGAATGTGTAAATGCCGTCAATATGTAGCCAAGCAGCATATTTAGTATCAGCCTTAGTGATGATGGTCTGGTTTGGAAAGTCTGGCTTTACATTGACCAGCAAGTCATATGTCACAGACTCCATAGTATATTTATCTATAGGCTCAGTGACCATTTAGACTATGTAGTTGTATAGTATTGTATTTGCTAGCCATGACGTCTACTAAATTATCTGTTATCCTTTCTGGACAGAAATTATTTTGGCTATTAGTGAAGCGAATTAATCCATGTATGTCTTGACGCTGTTTTAATACTTGGAATTATTGATTTTTCACTGGTTGATTAGGTAACTAATGACGTAAATTGCTCATATATCTGTTTTAGATTATTTGTTTTTTGTTTGTGTACATTAAGGAGTATTTGTTTATCTTTTGACAGGTGATGTAGGTGATACATTACATGTATGTGTGTATTTTAGGTCCGTCGTCTGTTGGTCTTGACTTTTCATTTCCTGGCTATGAGTTTGTCTATGGCATACCGGAGCATGCGGACAATTTAGCACTGAGGACCACCACGTCAGTACCTGCTTGCTGGCTTGCGTACAACAGTTTCATTTTTAGGTCGATTGCTCCGAGTTGACCTAATAAAGTGGGTCTCAAATATCCGTCAGCTCGTCCATACGTCCGTCCATTCACAAAAAGTTTTTTTGATTTTGACGAAATTCGGTATGTAGGTAGACGTTGATGAGTGATGCATGACGGTATGCAGTATGACCCGATCCAAGGTCAAGGTTACGAGGCCTTCAAAGTCGGAAATTCGTCCATTTTCAAAGGCTATCTCCTCCCCAATCTATAATGGGGGCTGGCAAATGACCAGGGATTCTTAAAATAGGGCACAATACCTAAAGCTTATCAGGGCCACATTTTTGACTTTTGTCCTATTTTTGTGTCGTGTGACTTTGAAGTTAGCAGTAAGTAGGAGTCGACCGCCAGTCCCATATGGGGCTAATTTATTTATTTCTTGCTTTGCCCATCACCTCTTTGCTTCAGATGACTAGGTCGTCCAGCTGTGAAATTCATGACGTATGCGTTTTGGGATACAGTGTATTTGTTGTTGTGTACTGTTTGCTGGAGATAGCTCTGTTGTTGAACTGTAGGAATGGTGATCCCTATCGGCTGTACAATCTGGACGTGTTTGAGTATGAGCTGGACAACTTGATGGCCCTCTATGGAGCCGTGCCTGTTATGCTTGCACACAAGTAAGTATGCATTTGTAGACCGGAGAATCTCCTACCATTTTTACCTCCTCCACCGAAGGAGATGGGAGGTTTTGTTTTTGCTGGCGTCGGTATGTCGGTTGATATATAGGTGTATATATATACTTATGTTTGTTAACAACTTCCTGATGCCAGTTCAAGTCCGATTGTCACCAAACTTGGTCAGTCATACCGTTGGCCACAGGGGACGAGGTGATTAAATTTTGGAAGGTCAAGGTCGGTGGGGGAGGTATGTTTTATACTGAATGCCCTCCTAGTTGATAGAGTGACTAGTTTGTAGTTAAACATGTTACTGTGCAGAAATAGTCATTGAGATGGTGGATTTATATAATGCCGTTGAGTTTGTAAATGCTCTGTCATGTTTTTAACATTATGTGTATCACTTGTACAACTATTGAGAGGCGTCTTCAGTGGTATGAGAACAGTTGAAGCACGTTTTAGTGATGTTAGGAGACAGGAGTTTTTCCGTCGCTGGACCGTGTCTCTGGAACTCTCTGCCTCTTACATTACGTGACAGAGACATCTCACTTGTACAGTTTAAGAGACTTTTGAAAACACTTTTGTTTGTCTAGGGCTGCAGTGCATAGTGACTGTTGTTTTTTAGCGCCGTGTCCAAATATTCTTACTTACTTATATTGTTTATGTAAACTCCTCATTGCCTTGGTGCTTGTGTCGGAGATCTTGAGCAACAGTCCCATCCCTTAGGAGTTGTTTGATGAATCAAGAAAGGGAGAGGTCAGCGGTCAGTTGTGATTATCCCTGTCCAGTGTTCTGAGTTCTCTTCATTGGTTTGACAGTGTTATTTTTGGGGATTGGAACGATATCTTGTGCAAAATATTGTCCAGTTATTTCCAAAGGTTTCCACACATTTGTTGGGGTCCCAGCCCAGTCTGAAGTAAGTAAGTTTGAAGTATGAAAAAGACGGCCAGTTCACCAGAAACTGGCTCTGTTTGTTGCTGCAACTCCGTGGTTACGGTGACCCGGGTGATTTGCTTTTGGCTGTCCACTCGCTGAGATCACTAACGCAGTAAGGAAGGAGTCTGCCAATATTGGCGCAAGCTGCGTGAAAAGTTTCACCTTACTGGTAGAGGGACATGTCTGATATTGGCATTGGAAAGCCGGCCTTATGGCAACAGCACTCCTTCCATCATGAGTCCAGTGATGGATGGAAGAAAGGATGAGGTCAGGACACAGGTTGGGGTACTGTGATTGGACACATGTTAGCTGGGTGGGCCAGGACACAGGTTGGGGTCAGTGTACTGTGATTGGACAGTGTTAGCTGGGTGGGCCAGGACACAGGTTGGGGTCAGTGTACTGTGATTGGACAGTGTTAGCTGGGTGATGTCACGTGTAGTAAACCTTATCTTCATAGATTCTGTGCCAGAACTGGAGGAGGAAGACACCGATTGTTACTGGCGGACCCAGGCTAACATGAAAATGGTTGTCGAAATGTTGGCTGTGGTGGAGATTGTCTGATCTGTCAAGTGGGATGGACTAGACGTGTGATGTTAAATGAGATGGTATTTTGTCATAGCATCATCCAGCTGCAGAACCTAATGGCACGTTAACTCTGAGCCGTGTGTGTGTATTATTTGATGCATTGACTGTTGCAATGTCGACCCTGGCGGAAGCTTTGTTTACTTGTTATAATGAACAGTGAAAAGAGAACTCTGGGAATGTTCTGGCTCAACACTGCTGAGACGTGGATTGATATATCATCCAACACGGCTGACAGAGTAGGTCGCATGCTGCTTATTGGCCCTAGCTGCCACTTTATATGTTCACTGTTATGCCATGTCTACCCATTTCACGTGCTGGGCTGTCCACTTATTTAGGCACATCAGAAATTGATAGGTGTATTGGCTGTCTGATGCAGAAGTCTGTAAAGTGATCATTTCAGATAGATGTGTGTTTGTGTTGTTTTTTGTTGTGAAAATAACACACAAACGGCCATGAAGGTGTTGTGTGCATACATGTAAAGTAAACTAAAGAAGACATTTCATTATATAGTGCTATGTAATGAGAAAGCTCGTCTCTGAAGACGGCACATGCTAATGTGGGATCACGTAGTTTTACCTGCCAGCCACATATTTTATCCACAAGTGGTATGGGCCATGCCTAACTTTAATCCCCAGCCGCAGAGCATCACTGGGCCTGTACTCATTTCCCATCCTACTGAGGGGTAGGAGGCTGAGTTGGCCAATGCATGTGCTAGGGGATGTTTACATTGATAGAGATATTATTATTCAGTTCTGTTGTTTGACTACTAAGTTGTGAAACTTAATGGCATGTTGATTCTGGGCTGTTTCATCCTTTATAACTGAAATATAGTGTCACCATTGTTCAAGTTTAATGTACACTTAATGTTGTGTGATCCTTGAATTGCTGTTGATGCTAAATCTGTAAGTCTTTTATCAACCATTATTTTTACAGATTAGTTAAAACCAAACCAAGTATTATATCGTTTCAACGGGACGTAACACTACTGGCCCGCCGCCGCGTGCTGCTCCCTGGTTAGTTAAGTTGCATATGCGCCACGTGGAGTGTTACAGACGATGACGACAGATACCAGAGAGCATCACTAGTCTGGCCCTACTACACTACAGTGGTGTTTTTCAACGCCTACCAAACCTACCTCGCCACGCCCCCTACTTTCCTTATATGGAATAATTTATGTGACCTGGTATACCAGCAACCTACCAGAAGCTACCGGAGTCAGACTGCGGTTGCCTAACAGCCACGCCCTGTTAGGTTCTGGTAGGTGTTGTAAAACACCACTTATGTGTAGGCGGGCCAGTAATAATTGAGTGATTGGCTGGTAAGACCGGTAGTTTATGTCAATTGTGATGTTAAACCTCAGTGAAAGTAGTTTGGTGATTGTTCGTTTGCTGCTGTTCTGTGCAGAACATGTTTGCTAAGTTGGTCGACCTTGTCAAGGGTGATGAAATACCGCAGGTCGACACGCACTGGTTCTCAGAGAGTGGAATCATTGATGTGTTCCTGATGCTAGGACCTGAGCCGGCCGATGTCTTCAGACAATATGCTGCACTCACAGGCACAACCCCACTGCCGCCGGTATCTATCAACTCCTCTGAGTCCACTTAATAAAGTGGGTCTCAAATGTCCGTCCGTACGTACGTGCATGTCTGTCTGTCCACAAAAAGTTTCTTTGCTTCCAGTGAAATTTTTCATGTAGGTAGAGGTCGATGAGTGATGCATGATGGTATGCAGTATGACTTGATCCAATGTCAAGGTCAAGGTCATGAGGCCTTGAAAGTCGGAAATCCTTCCATTTTCAACAGCTATCTCCTCCGCCATTTACAATGGGAACTGGGAACTGACCACTGATTTTTAAACTAGGGCACAATATCTGAATTTGATTGGTCTGGATGTTTTATATTTGTCCTAGTTTTTGTGTCTTGTGACTTTTAAGTTGGCAGAAACGCCAGTTGTGAAGAGTTGACTGGCAGTCCATCATAGGGCTAGTTTTGTTTTGTTGTGGGTAATTGATATACTTTTGATATAGCTTTGGGTACTGCACCAGTGGAGTTATCCATCATGTAACATGAACTGCTGCTGCAGGATTTGATAGTTTTTGTGGCAGACTTTGATGGCTGTTGTCTAATCCAGCGAGACTTGAATGAAGATTGCCATCATTGTAGGTTTGTCATTGCGATGACGTGTTGATGTTGTTGTAGTTATTTGCATTGGCCTATCATCAGTCACGTTGGAACTACAACGATGAACAGGATGTGGCCAGGTACTTGCCGACTCGCACCAGTTTTTACTTACTGTCTCAGCTTCACGCGTGTGAATGTCTGCTGGTACTAGTTCTGTGTTTCCTCTACTTGAGCATGGTCATATTTGAGCTGGTACGGTGTGAACGGTGTGATGTGTCGTTGGAATCTGTGCTGTTGCTGATTCTAGGTTGTAAGTGTGTTGAGTGCTTTAGTATTGAGTGGCGTATGTTTGTGAATTGTGCAGTGTGGACGCTGGATTTGATGAGCATGACATTCCACTTGATGTCATTTGGCTAGATATTGAACACACAGACGGCAAACGGTAATGATGATTGCACCATTCAATGACCATTTTGCATGTGAACCTAAATTAGCCATTTGCCAGTTTGATTGTGGGCATCCGCATTTTACTTTTCACATCTATTTTGATAATTATGATATGGTCAAACAACGATTTTGTCGACAGTCAGCTACAGCTTTACACCGACGCTTACCAACTCGCCAGGGAACATCTCAGCATCAGCGCATAATGACGAAAGCTCAGCACGTCATCAAGAACAAGGAATTCAAGACTGGATCATCTGGTACAATTGAATCGATCAACAAAGTGGTCAAACACATATGACAGTCTGTTTCTTGTCATCAGAAGGATTCCACCGTCGTCAGACTACGT
>Ga0209780_1003379_pt1 | contig 11866 bp, 5 predicted proteins | sample WorMetexBAHAMAS2_FD_187384 | JGI IMG/M metagenome (GOLD analysis project Ga0209780, IMG submission 187384) | Marine gutless worms symbiont microbial communities from Max Planck institute for Marine Microbiology, Germany - Inanidrilus exumae... | ecosystem: Host-associated > Annelida > Digestive... | reverse complement strand
CTGGAATCTGATGAAACACGTCGTCTGGATGCTGTCCGAGCTGACTTCGAGAATCGGTTGGACGCAGTCAGTCAGCAGCTGGAAACTGTTCATGACTTCAGTCAACAGTTGAACGAGCGGCGAGGCCGGTTGAACTTGATGTACCGGCGGTATGTTCTAGTTGTCAGTCTTCTTATCGTTCTGATGGCAACGATGATCACAGTCTACTTGAAGAGCTCCAGCACTGTCGAATCACAAGAACCACTGATCGAAAAGGAAGAGTCCGTGGGTTTTCGCACAGAAATTGCACTACAGCACTTCCTGGACGGGTACGATGAGCTGCAACGCGAATTTCCCAACCAAACTGACCGCCTCTGGTTAATAATGGAGTCGGCAACAATTCCGATCATTAAAGAAGACGACCCAACTCACCCAGCCGTTATTCTGCTTGTGGCATCAAAAGGAAACAGTGCAGTAGCAGAGTGTCTGGCCGGCCGTTATGCAGAGCTAGTGACTAAGTCACTCCGTGCAGCACAACATGCTACAGTTAACTCTGAGATGTACGCAGACAGTGACCCTGATGACGCCAAGGGACAACTCAACACAGTGCTGTCACGTGCGTTCGACTCTGGATCAAAGTCCGGCGTTGTTCTGCGTCTGGAGAAACTTCCTGGACCAGCGGCGATGATCTTTTATCGTTTTGCCGACAACGATAATGCACCATACAAGGATGTGGCTATTGTACTCACCCTGACTCTTGAGTCCACAGACACTGGGTCAGGAAAGGACAACGTCGCGTACGATGAGTTGCGCAAGGTCTGGGGCTCCAGTCTTGACGTTGATCAAGTGGATCCACTGCTAAGTCGTATTGGAAACTCGGTTGCTTTTGTCCAGCCAGAAACTAGAGACGTTCTGGCTGGCTTAAACTGCTGACTGTACCTCGGAACAATCGGTTTGGACCAAGTGGTTTGTTGTTAGGCCTTTCTGTGTCATGTAATTATGTACTGGATTCAACAGAGGGCAGCATACTACACTGTGTCTAAAAACACGACACTGCTTTGGCTTGCTATAACTTTGACATACATAAACTGATTTTGATAATTTTGGTAGAAATGTTGCCAAGAAAGCAGCCAGTCAAATGATATTTTATTTTCCTACTTCACCTAACTAAGGCTTCTGCACTACCAGGGGAAACAGAAAGCCTAGTAGTAATAATGCAGAAGCAATTGGTGTTTAGGTCGACTCCTCCGAGTCGACCTAATAAAGTGGGTCTCAAATGTCCGTCCGCCCGTCCACAAATAGTTTCTTCGATTTCAATGAAATTTGGTATGAGTGATGAGTGATGCATGACGGTATGCAGTATGACACGATCCAAGGTCAAGGTCAAGGTCACAAACGCATGAAATTTGGCCATTTTCAAAGGCTATCTCCTCCCCCATTTGTAATGGGGGCTGGTAAATGACCACCGATTCTTAAATTAGGGCACAATACCTAAAGATTACCGGGGCCGGATTTTTGATTTTTGTCCTAGTTTTCGTGTCACGTGACTTTGAATTTGGCAGTAAGTAGGAGTCAGTCGCCAGTCACGTATGGGGCTAATTTATTTCAAATTACTGTCTGCACATTAGCATCACTGATACAGAAATACGTTAATATTTAGCAGAATCATAATACGGTGTACAGTGCTTTTATGTTAATGTTTTCTGTGTCCATGTACAGTTGTGCTTATTGCGCAACATTCTAAGTAATCGAGTGACATTATAGCAGTAGTTTTGTCTTCATGCATATGCAAATGTTTGCTTCTGTCAACTCTGCCGTGAAGCTAGTTGATAGGTTATGATAGCATAATTCGTTACTCTTACTCATGATGTTGTTACTCAGCAATATCTTCTGTAATCTGCTGTTAGTACTGAAAAATATCTAATACAAGAGTATTTGTGATGAAAAGTAGTGCATTAAACTCAGTGGCAAGGCCACAGAGGGTTTTGGGGGTTTGAACCCGCCCCCACCCAGTCCTCTACTGCCATTCATGGAATTTGCACAAAACCGACGAGAAAAAATATTGGTTGTAGCCCCTACATTGCCACGTAGCTATACACGCTGGTCACAGGTCCAGTGATGTGATAGCAGATTTTTCTTTTCCACAACAGTAGCTTATACGGCGCGACTTGCCAGTTGCCGCGGATGGCGCCTTCTGCAGTTCAGATGACCGTGGCTGCACTGATAAAACGCCGCCTCGTGACAGACAGACACCAGACCCTAGCATATACAGCGCTATACCCATACGTTGCATATGCATCGCACGGCGAAAATAAACTGCATCAAATGCGCCATTTTGATCCAAAAAGTCGAAAAATGTATGTGATGGTCTGAGGTAGGGGCATAGCCCTTCTCCAGACCCCACCCCACTGGGCAGGGGGACCTCAGACCCCTTCCCACTGGGCAGGGAACATCTGCCTCTTCTTGACCCCCATTCCAAAACCCCTGGCCTTGCCACTGAAAAAATGAATAAGACAACATACAATACATTAGCATAAATGTTTATTCACAGTAGTTTCCGTTTTGCAATACTTGCCCTCAGCCTTTTTGACCAAATGACGGTTTTATGGGGAGGCTAATCAGCCTTCAGCCCCCAACAGTGACCACAGCCCCCATAAAATGAAGTATTTTTAGGGCTGAACATCAACTTGCCTGTTTGTCGCCCTAGAATGGCAGTAAATGCGTCGCATTCAAGTACCTGTGCTTCGTGGTTCATTATAGTTGCTCATGTACAATATTAATTTTGGATACATTTTTCGTCATTTCTGCTTGCATTTGAACTTTTGACATTTCAGACCCACGCTATGCCCCAGTTATCTTGTTTTGTAATGGTAACCGCTAGTCTACTGAGTTTGATCCTGCTGGCTGAGGGCACGGTGTACGTGAAGGTTTACTGAACAAAAGCTGGAAATATTAACTGTATGTCAGTCAATAGAACAAGCGACAATGCAGTTGAATGCTGCACTGTGTACACTAGGCACCACTGCGTCTCAACAAACACTACAAATTGAAAAATATCAAATGCTAAAAATATAAAATGCAAACATCTGAACAAGATTCACAAAAATGAAAAACTACTGTCACTAGTCATGAAGGACAATAACTTAAAAGTAGGGCCGAGTTTTGTCTAAGTGGGGCCCTATTCAAAAAATATATGGGGGACGGACCCTGTTTTTTGCCCGATTGGCTTCGCACACAAAGTTGTCATCATCCACATGTAAGCATACCCGTGCTTCCTCAAGCTGGTAAAAGCCTGACATATTTTGAGACCAATATTTCTGCAGTTTTCTGGAACCTTGGACACTGTGGAAATCTGGCAGGATACAGAGTGTTGACTAGGGCTAGGATTAAAGAACGGGTTAAACCGTCATCGTGTATTAGGGTTCAGGCTATGGTTAGAATTCGCTATAGTTAGGGACAGGGTCAGGAAAGGGGCCCCGTTTGTGTGGGGGGCCCCTGTTCGGCCAAACATGCCTAAATCCACCTCTGCTTAACAGGTCTGCACATAAGAGCACGGCAGGCAATGAAATCATTTCAAACAGCTAACAAGAGAATTTCTGTTAATAAACACTACACATTTCAATGACCATTCAGCACTTTCATACTATTGTTTACTTCTGCCACTAATATACAGTACGTAGCTTAACTGTTAAGTGTTGTGGCACTTTGATGCACTTTTCATCACTTTGCAAAAACTGCACTAACATACTTCATAAAACTTAAACACTAATGTGTTTAATACTGACATAAAAGTCGTGAACATAAACAATACACTGTAGCTGCATTTCTGCAATTTGCCCAGATAGGACTGCTGTCCAGTGGAACGGACTCACAGACTATGGTGTGAAGTATTTTGGAGTGCTCATGTGGAAGCGATGAGCTGGCAGCCAACTGTGGCCCTCGTTATAAGAACCAAACCTAAGCACATGAAACAAGCACAGATTCAAGATTATAGAAACGTCACATACATCTGTTGAGCTGCTGGGCCTGATCTATTCTGATGAGACCTCAAAAATGCACCTGTTTGCCTAGTGTTAATCTTTCACTGACAGTGCGTGCTGCATATTCTATGTAACTGACCACATAAATCAACAATTACTTACTTATTTATTCCATTTATTCTTACTTGCTCATTCTCTACCAAAACATCTGTAAAATATCTCACTGTTATGTTCCGACAACCTGGAATAGATATATCTTGACACGACTTTCACAGAATGTGTGTGATCTCATCAAAATATCGAGTATCCTAGTGTCACAATGTTAAAAAAATGACATTTGTTTGTAAGTATCCAGAAAGTATCAGTACCATTAAGAACAGATGATATAGAGACCGTGTAGATAACATTGCCAAGAACTTTAGTATGAATGCGGTAGTTGCTTTCAGCAACGGTATATCGATATCGACAGTAAAACTGTGCTCCATCAAACTGAAAATCCTGTAGTTAGTCCGTAACTGGGACGTGCCAGCTAATACAGGTTGACCCATACAGTGGTTGATAAACAGTGGCATGTGTTTGCCATGAGGAACAGGTAACTGTGGAATGACATTATACAACAACTTTGGCGCACAGGTTTTACATGCAATTGCAGTATCTAATGCAAGCGATCCTCCTATTACTTTGGGTCTTACACAACTTCAGTAGCATAATATCAGACTAACTGTTTCATAATGCAAATGCACAAATTCAAAATAATTTCCTGCACATCAAAAACGTACTGTGAATGCACAGTACGAAATGCTAAACAGACTGGCATTCCATCTCACCTCAAATTAAACCGCATGTCTTTTTCCACATGCTGTGGGTCTGTCGTGATATGTTCGTTGTCAGCAAATGATGACAGGTTGTGTGGAATACGAAACCGACCGACCTGCACTTCTGTGTCACTGAGTCCTCCATGAGTTATACGTGCATATCCGAGTCTACGCAGCACATAAATGAACGACTGCCACATAACTGCAAGTAACATTAAATTTGTAATAAAACACATTTACTTTCCCACAAATTCTACTACATGTTTTGACATTAACAACCACGACCCGTTTAATCGCCCTTTATCAAGGATAACCAGGGTGAGCCTGCATCTGAAAAAAAACATACTACCTATCTTTGTGGGCATTAATTTCCTCGATTTACTACGGTCCACAGAGTGTCAACATGTATGCTATGGTATTCAACATGACACTGGGCTTTTGCTTGTATGTGGCTATGACTTGTAAACCGTATGAAAGGGACAATATTACAACAAACCACTAAGGTGATGCACCAGACATCTGATGCAAGGAGAATGATATCTGTTCTCACAGAAGTCTGTTAGTCAATCAAAAACTGATCACATATAAGCTGAGTCGAGTCAGTTGGCCTGCAAACACATTTTCACCCGCTGCGTGGTGGCTTAGCGGTAGGGTGTTGGACTTTCGATTTACAGATCACGGGTTCAATTCCCGGCCGGTTGGCTTTGACATAACATAGGTCAACTCAGCCTTGCATCCCTCTGGGGTCGCTATATCGAGTACCTGCTTTGGCTGTGGGTAAAGACGGGATTCTCACCTCTGCCGGTGACAGGTAACACTGTGTGATACCATATAGCATGTGAGTTTCCCGTAGCGGTTAAAGCTAAGTTGGTGCTAACTGCTATACACTGTTTACTTTACTTACTTAGTGACGACATCATGAAATTTCTACTGAAAATGTGGTCACATTAGACGAAGCTTTCTCAGTGATACTTCAACTTTCATTTAAAGGCATATATCCCTGGTATCAAAAAAGGTGAATTTCACACAACACTGTTGAGACGAGACCTGATAAGGTTGCGATACATGATGTATTCACACCAACGATGTCGATCGGTGTCGTCAATGTCTCGGACTCGGCCGCCTTCAATCAGCTGCTTGTAGTCACGACTGAATGGCGCCGACGTCACATAGCCAAGAAACACAACTGGGTTCACGCTAACCATCATCCACAAACAACACGCAACACATCACTAAGGATAGGGTCCTGTGTTACTTGAGAATGCACACTGCATTTAGTTTGCCACCAACAATGAGTGTGTGGCGAAATCTCTCAGCTCTCCGTGTTTAATGAGCTATTTTTGCATGACGACATGGCAGTTTGGCATAGCGGTAACGCGTTGGTCTCGATCAATAAGGTTAACCTACGCTGAGCCTGGTTAGTACTGGGATGGGTGACAGTGTCCAGGTTTGACTCCAGGAGGCGGCACTTTATTTCGGTATGTAAATAGCCACCCACGTTGACTCAGCCTTCGTGGGACGGTAAAATGAGTACCAGCCAAAGGGCAGTAATGCTCTGCGACTGGTAAGATAACTGCAGGCCTGGCGGAAAGTAATGGCAGCCTGCCGCCGGGTGGATGACTTAAGTCACCTGGGAACCGACTGCCTGCACACCGGGATCAGTTCAGGGCCCAACGCTCGGTAACGAGTATGGGAAGCCTTTACATTTTTTACACAACTAAAAGATTGCAATATTGGGTCCGATACTGGGTGAAAGATATCAAGGTCAGTGTAAACAATAGCTAAATCGGCTTGATGAATGGACCAGTTGCATGATGTGTAAGCTGGCAAGACTGGCATGAGATATGCAGTACAAACTCAGAGTTGCTTACACTCCTCTTGGAGTACAGTGAACCTTAAAGGGTGAGGCAGATGATGCTGACTCAAATGTCTATTAGTGAAATCGATGAAGCATGTTCGAATAACAGCATTTCATGCGTGGACTGCCCTTCTTGAGTCCCAGCCAATAGCACTAAAGGCAATCGAGTAGTGCTGAAAGTTGCACAGAAGCAAACCAGCAAACAATAAAGAGAGGAAAAACAAACTGCTGTGAAAGAACACACATGTTCAACTGGGTAACAGTGCTCTGACTGAATGTACTGAGAGCAATCAACAACATGTCATATTACTGTTGATTCGGTAAATCCCACAACTAGTTTCTGTTTCTGTTTAACCAGCCTAATTTTCTGGAGTTAGTGCAGGTGGGGCTGGGTCACCAAAACACAGTCTTTGGGATAACTGGAACACGTTTTTCCAGGCTGGATACCCTTCCTGAAACCGAAACAACAGCATCAAAGCAATGAAGATAAAAAATTAGCCCCATATGGGACTGACGATCGACTTCTACTTACTGCCAACTTCAAAGACACGTGACACAAAAACTGAACCAAAAATCAAAAATCCAGCAGGAAAAGCTTTAGGTGTTGTGCGCTAATTTAAGAATCCATGGTCATTTGCCGGCCCCCATTATAAATTGGGGAGGAGATAGCCTTTGAAAATGGCCGAATTTCCAACTTTCAAGGGCTCGTGACCTTGACCTTGGATCGGGTCATACTGCATACCGTCATGCATCACTCATCGACCTCTACCTAAATACTGAACTTCATTCAAATCGATAAAACTTTTTGTGGACGGACGAAGGGACGTACATTTGAGACCCACTTTATTAGGTCGACTCGGAGGAGTCGACCTAATAATTTGTTAAATCAGTCTACTGAAAATTATCATCAAAGACTTCACTACAAAAGTTGCAAATTAGTAGTGGTCGACTGTGAATGTTGAAATGGATACTAACGCGTTGTCAAGTTCATGTGAAAGGAACTTTGCTTGCAGATCTCTGTCAAGAATGTCTTGGTCATTGCCCATGTGAGTAACAACAAAGTCCACAAGATGGCCAGTCATATTCACCGTCGCTGTAATGGCTGGCGCTAACTCGCCTGAAACATACACCTCAGATTCAACTAACGCCGTACAAATTAACGATTAATCACAAAATTTACTCTTTAAAAATTTTAATCCGAGTAACAGCAGATCACTAGCAGTGACCATATGCCCCGAGAGTGAACCAATAAAATTTATGCATGAAACTACTATTATTCTACTCATGTGTTTCGACTAATTTTTTTAGACCAATGCAGTAACTTAAAATTTAACAATGCATGACTACACAATACCCACAATCGACACAGAAATTAATTAATTAATAATTAAAGAGTTAACAAACCAACAACTTTTAATCACAATATAATATTAGACAGTTAACAAACAATATAAGCTTGATGTTAAAGATCACAAGATGACAACAAATAATTTGCAGAAAGACTCTTCATTTATTGTGGTAACAATGTAAACAAACCATCCTCACACCACCATCAGTGTAGTTATTTTCCATGGGAATCAACTAGACAATACACAATAGAATATCGAATGGATGGGTGCCAGAAAAGCTTGTCATTCACTGAAATGTTCCCCCCCGCAAAAAAGGCAACAAACAAAGCTTAGTAGTCTATCAGTATAAATTAGCACTCAAATGTGATGCAGGCTACAGTTCAATACTATGTAATTTGGTAGAATATAGCACTAAAATATAGGCATAACAAACTAAGTGGCATTTCATTTCATTATAATTTACAATAATACTGTTAATACAGTAGAGACACGGTCTCCCTAATCCTAATGCACTACCAAACTACCAATACTGATTCTGTTCAAATTGTGAAAATCAACATAACTTACCATGAGGCGATGGAAGAAGATGATGTGTCGACTTCACGAAGGGATATTTTGACAAGATGAGATTCCTGAAATAACAAAACAGTTAAAATTATCAAAATTTAAACATGTCAACTTTACAAGAAAAAAATGAAAATTTCAAAATCTGATTGGGTCCACTTAAGGTTTTACATCCCACTTGATAAAACATGTCATTTCAGAGCTAACACCACAAACAGTTCTGTATTTATATTCTTTATCACTGACAGCGGTGACAACAAGTTCTGAGCAAAATAATAACGTAACGTAATGTAAAGACATAAATTATCTAGACCATCACTTCCAAGGCCTCTATGAAACACATTTAGTCTAGAGTTGACATTTATTGAAAGTACACATCTGTAAAGCAGGACATTTCTCTGGAGCTGTCCAGCAATGTTGGTCAGATGCCTTTCACTATGCTACCAGTAGTCTGTACAGGTATCAATTGGAATCAAACCCAGGTCATACAGGGGAGATTTCACCGCCACAGCCACTGATCCCAGTTCCACAGTCTGGTAAATCTAGACTATTAATGCTACCAGCATAATCACATATAAAGCATTACCCCCACGTATGGTCGCGCGTTGATGGGCCGTAATCAACATACATCTGCAGTCGTTCACCAAGCCACATTGCCAGGTCATTGTTACCAAGATATGGTTTTGAAGCATCACTTTCCAGCAGAGTAATGACGTCAGCTCCCGTGTCCCTTAGAAGCTCTGCTGACCGCTCGAGACTTGGCCATCCGATGTTGTCATAGCCAAAGTGATATGTCCATATTGCAGCTGTGAAGTCAGCCCTTGGCTGAACCTACATGTAGTACAGTAGCCATTGCAAATCTCACATCACAAGCGTATATGGTACACCATTCGTTTAAAACTTCACAATACTCAGTTAATGCTGCATCATCAACAGCCCACAAAAAGCATTCAGGTAAGTATATAATGCTAAACGTTACTACTAGAAGTACAACTATGTACTGAACATTTGCCGGGTTCACCAAGACCAGTTTTAATGGCACAAATGCTACAGAGCTGCGTCACATAGTACATAAAACCAAAATATACTACTTATTGTAAAACAGAAGTCAACAGGTGTGCACGACTGGGAAAGACAAATACCATCTTACTGAAACAGTCATTCCTCAATACATAAACCATAAGTTACCTGATTTAGAAGCAAGAAAACCCATATTTCACCACACACCATTACATTAATAGATCAGAAGTCGCTTGCAAAACGAATAAAACATCATCAACTATATGCAAGTATTTTGGTCGATAGTTATCACCAACCCACATACATGTTTCTTGCTAAAGCTTGGTACGCACCTTTGGTGGATGAGTGAAACTCTGTTTCGGATAACGAGGAACAAAGCCGAACAACCCAGACATGATGATTAGCAGCAGCACTGCAACAACAGCCAATTACTCAGCAGTAGCAATGGCATCTCAGATCCAGAAGACATGGGAATAATAACTGGAGTTGTTACAAAGACCAATAAGTTTGAGATGGCGGAAGCATCTGCATCACATGGACGAAAACACAACTACTGAGCAGAATGGCTTCTGGGGAAGTGTATGCATAAAGCAAGACCGCGAAAAACTGAAAAAGTATTGTCAAAGAAGATGAAAGTTACTTGGTACTGTGGTGGAAAAGGACATGCACGAGAAATAGTCAATTTTTATGTTGCTACAAACAATTATAATGTAGCTATGTTCACATTATAATAGGCACACCATAAATCCACAGATGATTTGGGATCAAGGAGAGTTATAATGAGTGCTGAAAGCACGAGGCTCGACTAAGTAGATAAGTTACAGAGTAACTGTGCAATGCTTTATGTAGAAATTTTCTTACATATAAAAAGTTACTAAAAGATGACCGATCATTTGACTACAAAAATGCAGCATGCAAAATGTATAGATGTTACACAGATCCTGACAAAGGTAATCCTTAATGGAATTAATGAATAATAATACAAATATTAATACATACACAGATATGTGTTACCATCAGGCATTTTGCCACGGCCACTTAACTGGATAAACACAGAGTAAGACTGATCGCGTATCACTCGGCCTATATCCAAAACACACAGGAACATTTATAGCACAGATGTAAGGAAGAAGAAAAAACAACAACTACTAATACTACTTCATTTTTTGTTTGTTAGGCCTTCTTGCTGATGCTACTCCAAAACAGAACCTGCAGGGGTAAGTAGAGCAGTTTTTTTCACGGCACGGATGCCGTTCCTGTTGACCAACTAACAGTGCAATATCACTAAAGGAAACATAGCTGACAATGCTAGAACCAGAACCAGAGCCTGCATTCAAGCGTATAACTAATGGAATTGTGCCTAACAGTCAAATATACGAAAAGCATCACAACAAGTAGATGATTTAGCTAAGCACTGGAACTATCAGACAACTACATACTGTAAAAGGTAAAGGTTTCCCATACTCGTTGCCGAGCGTTGAGCCCGGAGCTGATCCCGGTGTACAGGCAGTCAGTCCGCAGGTGACTATAAGTAGTCCACCCGGCGATAGCTGCCATTACTGTCCGCCAGGCCTGCGGTTACCTTCCCGGCTGCAGAGCATCACCGCCCCTTGGCCAGTACCAAGTTATATGCTTGGTGACAGAGGCATATAGGTGTGAACAACTTGCCCAAGGTTGTTATGCAGCTTTGCCCCAAGTAGGATTTGAGCGCGCGACCTGTTGATCGCAAGTCCAACGTTCTACCCGTTGTGCCACCTACATACTGTATGATATGATAACAAGAAATACGTTCTGTGGAACATGGTATCTGCCCCATAGCCGAGTTCACAAGTCCATACTGAATTGTGCGCATAGTAACAGAATACCGTACCCTCTTTTCTGTTGATGTTGTGATATACATGTATTGCTTTAAAATATTAAGTGAATACTGAAAAGTCACTAGATTGTTCAAACCGTTGCCGAGATATCGTAATTTTTAACTTGTTAGGACGCCGGCCACCGGCATCTTGGATTTCTTTAGATCTCTGTAACGGGCCAAACAGTCACGAGGGCCGAACTGCGTCACCATGCCAAATTTCGTCGAAATCGGTCAAACCGCAGCTGAGATATGGCTATTTCTCGATTTTCAAGATGGCGGCCGCCGCCATCTTGGATTTGTAAAATTGTAAATTTTTAATGGTCAGGACGGTCAAGACGTTCAAAATGCATAATCTTGCCAAATTTCGTCAATATCGGTTGAACCGCGGGCTTGATATGGCGATTTTTCGATTTTTCAAGATGGCAGCCGCCGCCATCTTGGAT
>Ga0209780_1003378_pt1 | contig 11866 bp, 12 predicted proteins | sample WorMetexBAHAMAS2_FD_187384 | JGI IMG/M metagenome (GOLD analysis project Ga0209780, IMG submission 187384) | Marine gutless worms symbiont microbial communities from Max Planck institute for Marine Microbiology, Germany - Inanidrilus exumae... | ecosystem: Host-associated > Annelida > Digestive... | reverse complement strand
ACGTCACAGACAGACGACAGACAAACAGACCGACGGATCTGCGATAGCATATAGCGAACGTGAACGCGAGTTCACATCCGCTAAAAACTAATCAATTACAGGTAAAAGAGAACAAATAACAGTGACAAACCTGAGGGTTTGAAATAGCCATTTCCACCATCTGCATATCAGCATGTATACAAAGACCAAGAAGGGATAAGCTGTCTGTAAGGTTATCTGTCTGCAAGCAACGATACTTTGTGGTGACGGCGAGAGTTGCACACAGAGACGTTGGTTTCAACAGATATAGCACCTGCTCTGAGCGATGTGTTGTGTATACTGTTAGGTTTTCTAGCTTTGCTGTCCAAGGCAATTTTTCACCTACCAGAACATGACAATCTTTCAGTCAACTTGCTCTAAAGTCCAAACTGTTTCTACTAAAACACTGATCAGATAAACTGATTTGCAATAGCACAGCATACCATACATATAGAAGACAAATATAGATCATGAATAACTCAAGTGCCACCTTGGTTAGATGAACGGACAGGTTTCAGCCAAGAACATTTTTGTAATAACTAATTTTTTTACAGATTTTCCATTCATCATCCAATTCATACACAGTATATAAGTTCTTGGCTCTATTTGATATGTCTCGTTTAAGACTGGCCATTTTTGCAAGAAAATTTATTATTCTCCACTTATTAAATTATTGGCTCAGTTTTCAGCGACTATGTTATATCTTTTACAGGGATATGCGTTACTGATGATTACGACAATGACGATCCACAACTCGGCTGTCTAAACGAAACCACGTGATTTGGTGAGTTTATGAATTTAGAAAAATAAAGTCCTTGTACTCATTTAACTCAAGTTACACACATTAACTATCACAGTGACCACATCTTCTGAAATATATCAGTTTCAGTTTTTTTCGTCATTTTTCTGTTTGTTTTTGGGTTCAGTGTGGTAGATTAACCTTGCTATATGTCAGCTTCTCAGTGCACACTTTACTTTTCGCATCATGTTGTATAACTACTGATTACAAAATGTGTGTTGAAATCACAAACACATGTATTTCAATGTAAAAAATTAGACAGTATGTAATTAATTTGACAAATGATGCAACGTTAATTCAAGTACCAATAAATACATTCAGTACAATCTGCTACTGAATGCAAAACTATGTTTACCACAATAACACACAAAATTCAGTCTAGTTTTATTTCAACTACAACCCATCAAAAATCACAAAAAAAATTAGAAAGTATGGTTTATGACTATAAAAGTTTTTAAAAGTATTTCTTACTGGCAATGGAGTGCTCCACTGTCTTCACTGGAATATCTGCTACTGTGTCCGCATGCATCCGCCCTGAACTGTAGAGCGACAGCTGAGGAGTGCAAACTATCACGCTGTCAGGTAACTGCCTTGCCATGAAGATATCACACACTGACGATAGTAGATCTACTGCAGCATTCTGCGCAGTCTTGATGTGACTCGTCGGCAGCAGTATGCACCATTGCTTCATCTCCAGCTTGTAACAGCCAATACACAACAAATGTATAAAGATATCATATTCCTTGTCACTTTAACTCTAACTTAGTCGTCACGTGCAATTTTAAAGATAATTTAATTGCTTCACCCCCAGTAGGTGTGCCAAGTACTGCGATCAGCGTGTCTGTTTGTCTGTCTGCTTGTATGTCTCAAAAACCACACATCCAAATTTCATCAGATTTTCTGTACACGTTACTATGGCCATGGCTCGGTCCTCCTCTGACAGCAATGCAATATGTTATGCATTTCCAGTTCTGTGGATGACGTTATGCTTTCACAGAATGGAGCAAATGGGCCAGAATCAAAGACAACACAGGTGGCTGGTGGCAAAGTCTGCCATCTCCGACTACGACGTCTTGTTCCATTTAGCAGTTAATATGTTAGAACACAAGCAAAAAAGACAAATATAACACTGTCGAGTTTAGTATTTATAGCACCTAACTAACATGGGCCACAATATACCGTTTTGATTGCTGATTTCACGATATCTGCACATATTACGGGCATTAGTCCATGGAGACCTGGGCAGCAGCAGATCTTCTTTCTCAAGCTGGGCAGAGGACTACTTCATGTGACAATGGCTGGCTTGCGACGATGAAAAGGCATGTCTAGTGCAACTGGAATCAGGTTTATCTACTGTGAGATGGAAAGACCTGGGAACCTACCATCTTATCCTCCCAAACAACACTATAGGCGATGCAAAGGAAAGGAACAAAGGAAAACATTCCGGCTTGGACATCACCTGGCTAAACAAGTTCTGTATCCCTTGTCAAACAGTCAGGGCAGGGTCGAATAATCGGTCACTGGTCCAACCATAATAAAGAAAATAACATTCAACTGTGCAAAACTTAGAATACATGGAATATACGCAGTATCCTGCAGCTTCAACTACTCGGTGAAGAGATGATGAGATTGGGAGTTGATATATGAGGATTGTCAAAGGTGCGATGGGGATGGACAAGGGCATTTCACAACACTGGATGGCCACACAACAGTATACTCAGTTCGACCTACTCAAGGCATGTCAGGAGTGGCAGTCTGGATTTATAGGAAAGTCACTGGAGCACTTGTCGGATATGAATAAATCAGCAACCAACTCATTGTTGCGCGAATCAACGCAAAACCACGAAACCTTACTCTGATTCAAGTGTATGGACCAACCTTATCTCTGATATAGCTATATTTATGCTGAAAGGGGACGTTAAACTTCAACTAACTAGGTATCGAACAACAACAGCAGCCACAGAGAAAGAAATGGAGAGGTTCTACCCAGACTTGTCTCAAGCAGTTAAACAAGTCCCCAAGGGGGACGTGCTGCTCATATTGGGCGACTTCAACGCCAAAGTCGGCAGAAGAAAACCGTCTGCAATGTCATCCGCGGTTGGGCTGTATGGCTTTGGAGAAACGAATGAAGCCGGTGAGCAGCTAGAAGACTTCTGCGTGGAGCACGAGTAGGCTCTAGCCAATACCATGTTAAAACAACATCCAAGGCGGATGTACACCTAGACCTCTTATGATGGCGACACCCGGAATCAGATAGACTACATCTCAATTGCACAAAGATGGAAAACAAGCTTGATGAATGTTGCATGTATCCAGGAGCAAACTGCGACACAGATCATCAGTTGCTCATGGCGACACTGAAAGTCAGGCTGGCTAAAAGACAAAGACAGCACAGCATTAGAGTGGACAAACAGCACCAGCTGGAAGGCATGTGCATGGAATTGGAAGCAGCGAACTCCTAGCCTCCCTTCCAGATAATGAAATCAATGACTCAAAAGTTCCAGCCACGTAGGCAATGTATCCAGCCAGCGACTGGCGAAAATTTGACTGAAGTGGCACAAATTGCAGATAGACAGGAAGGGTATTGTAAAGACTTGTACCATAATGAAGAAAGGAAAAGAAATGAACAAGAATATTGGGAGCAAGAGCCTCGCCTCCACCACTTCGTTCAGGTTGCTCGTGCCATCTGTCAGACAGCAAGTCGCAAAGCCACAGGTCCTGATGAGGTCCCAACAGAACTGATCAAAGCAGAAGGAGAGTCTCAGTACTGGACAGAATGCACAGAATATGTGTGGCGATCTGGGAAACTGGTGAGTGGCCACAGGAATGGACGTTCTCTACGTTCATCCCACTTCCCAAGAAAGGTGATCTTAAACAATGTGCAAATTACAGAACAATTGCTCTCGTCTCACATGCAAGCAAGATCCTTCTTCGGATCATACTGGAAAGCATCCGAGTAAAGACCGAAATAAAAATTGCAGACGAACAGGCGGGATTCTGACAAGGAAGGGGGACAAGAGACCAAATCACAAACCTCAGAATACTGATGCACAAGACACGCGAGCAACCACTCTACATGTGCTTTATGGACTTCAGGAAGGCATTTGACTCGATCACCCATGATAAACTCTGGGTGACTATGATGGACATGGGATATTCTCTGCACTTGAAGATGTCATCAGCGTAGCGATGGTGGACGAATAGTCACAAACCTTCACTATGCTGATCATATCTTACTGTTGGCCACTTTCAAGGCAATAAAACTATAGGAGCCGGTGGATCACCTAGACCGAGTCAGCTGTTAATACAGCCTACTCATCAACGTCGACAAGACCAAGGTAATGGCAAGTGACAGCACAGCGTGCCGCATACTCCTTCAGAATAAGCAACTGGAACAGGTGGATATGTTTCCGTACCTTGGGTCCCTGATTACAGAAGATGGTGAGTGTACTATGGAATTCTGTACCACGACAAACAGGGGCAGGCGATCAGGGCATCACTGTAGAAAATACGGAAAAGTCACAGCATACCGATTTCAACAAAGATACGACTAATGAAAGCGCTAGTGTGGCCTGTAGCAACATACGGCTGTGAAAGCTGGACACTCAGAAAGAATGAAGAAACACGTCTTGACGCCTTTGAGAGAGAGTGGGTTCTTAACAAAGCTGGAGTAAAGTGAAAACTTTTAGGCACTGTCAAAGCAAGGAAGCTAGCATACTATGGTCACATAATGAGGAAACAAAGGAAGAAAGAGATAATGCAAGGAACAATGCCAGATGCACGCAGGTGAGGAAGACCATGCACGGCCTGGGTGGACAACATCAACACATGGACAGGACTCCCCGTGGAAGAGTCAATTAGAATAAAAGAGGACAGAGATAAATGGAGAAAGTACGTCCATGGTGTGGCCAACCCTCGGATCAAGGATGGTTAAAGAATAGAACAAAACCTCTGTTTTTATGGGCACTTTCCAGGTGAATGTGGTTTAGCCCAATCAGTTCCCTCAGTTTTCATAATCCATTTGTTCTTGAAGAGAGAGAACCTTTGAGATAAATGACATAAGTTTTTTATGGGTAAAATGACGTTCCTGTCACACAACCAAAAGCATGAAAAAACTAACAAAAACGTGCATATATATTATAATATGCAAAATTAAATTAGTACTACATCCACCTTGGGGCTCAGTAATGTAATAATACCAGAGGCATAACTGAATAAACAAAACCAGTACATGCTTCACGTGAGTTCAGTCAACATTTCAATAGTAATGCAATGCAATGGATAACGATAAGGTCAAAGTGATCAATGGTGACTGAGAAATGAAGTAGACATACGCCTGAATTTACTCCCATACAACACAGCTAATCAGTACTGATAGCAAACAACAAAAGAAAGAATCAAAACCACGACAGTGCGCCACATGTAGAATCACAATGTTAGAGTATCACAAACCTGAACTTGCATTATTTTAATCAGAGGGTAGACATCAGCAAACAGATCTCTCCACTCCACTGATTTCTTTTCCACAACAGCCTGGTGCTCCTGCTCCTTACTTGACTCGGCATCTGCTGGTAATGGTTTTGGTGACACAACGTGACTTCCAGTAGTCATCGGTGTATTCGCAGTCTCTGAAACTGAACCTGTGAAAATTAATTTGATATTTCATGTTGCCAACCAATTGCAAAAACCCAAGTTCAGTAAGTTGTTCTATTGCCAACTGAATAAGCTAAAGATGCTGAAATAAAATGTAGCAGTCATCAACAATATGTAACACAATGCTATGCCACAAATTATCCTATCTTACAGCACTTTCATTACATTACTGTGCCGTAAAATCTGTTGCTTTATTAGTACTGTATCACATTCTGTGAACATGTTAAATTCACCTAATGATGTTGCCAAATGTACAAAAAATATAAAATATGCAACATTGTATACAGGGTGCTGCAAAAACCGACCATTTGGCCACTATGAGTCAGAAAATGGGCCACTATATTCTTGTATGCAACTTCCCCAAATGGAGATACATGTTCAATATTTTGCATCATGGAATTCAGCAGTCAATCTGTAATGAAGTCATCAGTAATAATCCCACCACACTGTAAACATGTGGCTGCACAACCTGGTGAAATATCAAGCACCGTTCTGACACAAAGTGGCCAATGGCAGAGGTCTTTGCGCCACTCTCTACATAACAAACTGGCATAGATCTGCAGCTGACAGAACCTCGAGACGTTGCCGAAGTGATTGGCAGTGTTGCCTGAGCAATATCAACGTCAACTGTTACTGCCAAACGATCAACGCCGGATGCCGAATCTGTTGCCAGTTTTGGAGATGGAAGATATGTGAGCCACTGATGCAGCAACATATCAATGCAGGCATACAGACCAGCTATCTTCACGTACAGAACGCCGGGTGCTGTCCACAACATCATCAACTGCAGCCTGTTAGACTCACATAGTAGTATAATAACAAACACAGCCACGCAATAAAGAGCACAATAAATACTCTCTATTACTATCAAATTCAACTATCCACATCTTAGACTGCATGTGTACAATTCACGGAGTAGTAGTATTGGCGAGCTGGAGTACAGACAGCAAAGCCTTTTCACAAATGTGTATTTGATTTTTGCTTCCAAGGGCAGAGGTGAAACTACTTAGATATCCAAGCAATACTGGCATGGTTTTAGTAGAGCATGCCTGAATATCAATATTGTGGTGACATTTCAAACAACTTTGGAGGCCACGAATGTACGAAACTTTGAATTATGTTGGATTCTCAGGCAAACTGTGCAAAAACAGCTGCGTATATCAAGCTGTTCTGAAACTGGGCTATCCTTAGCTAGTATTATAAATGGGTAGTCACCCCATCACCTTACCAAAAATTCTAAACATTGCAATTTTCAGCTTTTTCACTATACCACAGCCACTGCCAACAATGCAAACTTTGAAGATGATGACAATAAGTATCCCAACTTCACTTAAAACACATGACCATCACTACTATATAGCTGGTGCTGCTCCCACAGTGTCATGTAGTAAATGTTAATAAAAGATACAGTGAATAAGTAATTTTTGCCAATACATGAATTCCTTTCAGGCTTTATGCAGCAGGACTTATGCAGAAGCATTTGAGTGCCCTCTGGCATATGTTGCATGCAGACAGAAATTACATCCAAATCTCATCCATTCCCACACATTTCATTTCCATCCCAGTACCTCACCTATCCCTGTCCAGTTTCACTTTCATGCAATTTCGTCCCCACCCTTTCTCACAAAGTTAACTGACATATACGGGCTCAGATCAGCTGTAATGGAAAAAAAGAGTGTTAACATAGAAGCAAATCGGTCAACTAGTACAACACAGCTCAAATCAGTAAAATATGAGTAAATATCTTTCAAGTATGTACTCAAAATTATTGCATTTGAAAGAAGCTTGCCAGTGAATTCACTTCTTGTTGCATGAAGTGCACTATAAAAGTCAAGCATAGCAGCTACATATATGCATTATCCCACACGATTTTCCCATCCCATGGGGTCCAGTAACATTGGCTTTCATCCTCACGGCACTCCACAACATTACCTTTCACACCTGTGGAATTCCGATGGACTTCTATCATCTCCATCCCGTGCAGGGCTCTATTGTATATGCAGTGTTCACATCAACAGACAATAATTGCCCAGTCATCACACCTTGTATATTTGCAGTTTTTGGAGTCTGGCATGTTAAACTGAAAAAGCTTTCTCCTGTCACTGAAGAACTGTGGCACTGCTGAGTCAAGAATTCACCCAAATGCAAATTCCGAACATCAATGGGTGCAACGAGCAGAGGAGTCACAGTTTTACAGCCACTTTCTGCAACAAATATACAATATTTTATTCCAAGAAATAACAGTTAACTCAGTATACGTCGTCTTTGTCATCGTCCTCATCATCACTATTAATTACTAAGTACACTATAGTGGTACAGAGACAGAACAGGTAACACCTAACACCCACTGAGGATACCTCTAGCATTTTCTCCCTAATCTAAATGTGCCAGTTGCTGTCAGCAAGGGCATGCAGGCAGTAAAACTTTACTCCAGTTCTCAACTCGCGGTGCAGGCTAACACAGGTTGATCTCTATAACTGCCATGAACTACGTATTATTTATTTAAAAATAAACTATGTATTATTAATGTTATGACGTTAAAAGCTAGGGAATCCGATAATTATGCCTCACCATGAATACTGTGAATATGCATGTGATGCTGCAACAACGTCGACAGTCTGAAAAAATACGTTTTTGATTTCTTAGTATATCTTTTTTACTTTATTCTTGGGATGGGATCATGCCGAGCCCACAACGGTCGGCCAATTTTCATGATCTATATGTCATATACGTCACATGACGTGTTTTGTTTCTAGGGTCACGTTAATTTGCTCCCCATTTTGGAGGCCAAATCCCCCCAAAAACATTTTTGGGGCATTAACAGGCATTTTCAAGCCCAACTCCCATAATATTAAAACTTGCATAAATTATCAAAACTACTGCATTGATTCAAACCAAATTTTGCACAGTGATTAAGACCACCAAGCACTGTTCATGAGTTATCTAAATATGTGTACAATAAAATCAAATCCAAGATGGCGTCTAGCTGCCATTTGAAAACAGTCTAATTGCTATATCTCAGCAACTGTTCAAACAATCGCCAGGAAATTTGGTGTGGTGACGATATTGTCCCAAAGAACTTTACTATGCTAGCCCATACATTACATTTAATATTTTATCCAAATAAAACCAAAAATGTATAAGAACAAACTGTATCAAATATCATATTGTATGTATCAAACAATAACAGTATCAAACAAATGTCAAAATCGCGTCAGCACAAAAGCAAACTTTTATATTGATGACAGGCTGCTGACTGATATAAAATGTGATAGCTAGCTTCTGTGCATTTCATTTGTGGATAAGATTTTGACATTTGGTGTTTGAAAGCAGTGACTTTTATTTATAATACAATAAGCGCCTCTGATTCGTTTCCATGATATTGGCACTATATAAATTTGTTTGTATGTATGTATTACTAGTAACGTAATGACAACAGTGATGATGTCACAAAAAATGCCATGGTCACTGCATAATACAATATTAAGATTAAGCCACATAAAGCAGCAACATGCTAGAAGGTTATTTTTTTAGTTATTTCTGGTTACTTTCTGTTATGGTTCACTGTGGTAGACCAAGTACCACAGTATTACCTGTATCAAATAATACTGCAATGTGCTCACATACCCCAACTGACAAGTGACAGCCTTGCTGATGCCAGAGACGCTGTAACGGCCTCAGCTGCTTCAGTTACACACCGCTTAGCATTCACCACAGACAATGACATCTCCATTACTGACTGACTTGATCTCGTTCTTGTAGCAGCTGAAATTAAACACGCTTGACCAAAGTCAAAACCAATTTCAAATACAAGCACTGCATCAACGTGGCAAATGACAATGACAATGGACCTGCCCATGTAGCTCAGTGGTCAAAGCACTCGGGCGCCATGTGCAGTGGAGCATGACGTCACTCAGGAGCTGGATTCAAAGCTCACTCCAGGCATGTCCTCCTTACACCAAAGAATTATTTCAAATAATTCCTACACACCTAATAAACGGGTTTATAATCCCGGGCAAAAAAAAGGGTTTGACAGTGCCCTCTATAATCTGTGACTGATGCTGACACCTTAGCAGCGTCAAGGTTGTTAGCCGCGCCTGCGTGGCTGAAGCTGAAAGGCGTGGTTGGCCACTGGCTGGTGCAGCACACAGCACCAGTCAAGGCTAAGCCAGACGGTAGGCCACGTCTAGAGGGGGTGCGCTACAAATACCCGACAAGCTGCTCACTTCCTACGTATCCCTCCTGTACCCTACACATCATGCATGCACTAGCACACACCTACCAGTTCTCCTCCTCTTCCTGGGCTAGTGCACTGGTCCACTACAAGTTCTCAGTGCTGAGGCCCAGAGTAGGCTGAACCTCTGCCCACATTAACGAATGAACAAGCGACAATAATAATGATATGTCATATCCAACTATCCCAAAAAATAACATCTCCGCCACTGTAAATAAACCAAAACTCAATTCTGTATAGTATAATCAAATTATAACAATTTAATTAATATGGTAAATTTTCTTTGCATCTACTACATCAGATACAATAGAAAAAAGTAATTAATAATTAAACAAGCTTACCACTGGCCATGTTAAAGACGTCATCCATTATTGACAAGTCAACAAACCGACTTGGGCAAGGGTTTAGCTGCACCCATGAAGCTCCAACATAGGCAGCTAACAGCAACTCTGGCAATGAGAACTGAATGTTTAACTGTGGCAAATGCAGCTGCTGCTCATACTGTGGCTGCAATGCATTCTTCCTGTGATGCAAACAACAAAACAAATTTTCTCAAGTGGCTGAGATCGGTATCACTGAGGTGTCACATCACCTGCATGCGTTTTGTCTGCTCACATAATAAAATCAGAATTTACTTCACACCACTACAACATGAGCCTTTAATCTTAGAGTCTAGAGCACTGAAAACTGCAAAACAATTAAGATGCATCAGAGTTTATCAAAGGGGACACTGGAGAGTAACTAATAATGTAAAACATTATTTGCATCATTCTGGGTATATAGTAGGCTTCCAGAGACAAGGTAATGTTGAAGGAAAAGTTAAAACAGATAGATGATATGGCTTAACAATTGATAAAGCTCACTCAGCAAAATGTAGGCACTTAGGAAATTACCACAAGCAGCAAGTCACCAGTTTCTGTGAAAATGTGGATGGTACCGAAAGGGCAAATGTCAAGATCAACAGCTCATAAGTACTTCACACTAACACACAAGACTGCAGAATCTAGTAGTGACAAGTGACAACATGCTAACCACCTTCTGGCAATAATGTCAATTACATGATTAAAATAATACAATAAATGCCAAATATTTTCAATATGTATAATATAGTATTCAAAAAGTTACTTCAAAAATAATAAACTGTGCATGTATCAACCAACTAAAGATCCAGGAAACATATGACAAAAATAAAGAAATGTCTCGTGCACTCAAACAAATGGTGCATCTTACAGACCAGTATTCTGGAAAGAGAAGTGTCTTCATGCCAATAGCAACAGTGAATAGTTCTATGACACGACAACTGTGTGCAGGACTGCCACCCGTGTGTATCAAGCTGCCTTCAGCACCATACATCTACAACAGAACACTGACAAACTGCACATACTTGTCACATTAATCATAATAACACGTCATCATATATCCAGTTTTTGGCCTCCTTTTCTGACTTGCTTGAAGCCTGTTACCCTCAAGTATTGCACCAAGTATATAGTGCTATAAATGCTACTGGCACAAACATCATGAGCAACTTTCTTCTTCCAATACTAACTGGCTGCAAATTACAACGATTTTGTTGAAAAGTGTCACAGTTCGTATGAAAAATGTGAACCAGTGGTATGTCTGCCACGTCTGTTCGCGACCTGGGAATCTACTTAGACTCTGACGCCTCCATGAGGACGCATGTTTCGAAGACCGTGTCGAACTGCTTTGCTGCACTCCGTCAGATCCGCAGTATACGACAGTGCGTTTCTAGGCAGGTGATGCTGTCCATGGTTGCGTCGCTGGTTCTGCAGCGACTCGACTTTGGCAACGCGACACTTGTCGGTCTCCCAGCCTACCAGTTGAGCAGACTGCAGTCCGTACTCAACGCCGCTGCACGACTTGTTTTCTCTCGGAGTAAGTACGACCACGTTACACCACTTCTTCTGGAGCTGCACTGGCTGAGAATCGAGCAGCGGATCCAGTTCAAGCTCTCAGTACTCGTCTTCCGCTGCCTGAATGGCCTGGCCCCGTCTTACCTATCCTGCGATTTTCAACGCGTGTAAGACCTGGTGGCTCGTCAACGTCTGTGTTCGTCATCAACGTCGACGCTCGTCGTCCCTCTGACACGCCTTTCCACTGCCGGTGACCGCGCTTTCCCCTTGGCTGCGGCGCTGACATGGAAC
>Ga0209780_1003377_pt1 | contig 11867 bp, 13 predicted proteins | sample WorMetexBAHAMAS2_FD_187384 | JGI IMG/M metagenome (GOLD analysis project Ga0209780, IMG submission 187384) | Marine gutless worms symbiont microbial communities from Max Planck institute for Marine Microbiology, Germany - Inanidrilus exumae... | ecosystem: Host-associated > Annelida > Digestive... | reverse complement strand
TAATAACAAGAACAAATTACGTAGCTATGACGTCATTGTGTTTGCAAAGAATATTTAATACACGAAACGTAATCAATGTATTAACTCATAAAGAAGACTTATTTGTGGAAACAGTGACACCATTTGATCTATGGAATGTCATCTGTATTGAAAGTTATTAACATCCAAAATTGGTCCGGTATTTTTGGCCCACCCTGTACATACGGACGGACGGACATTTGAGACCGGCTTTATTAGGTCGACTCTGTCGAAGAGTCGACCTAAAAATCAACATACGTGTCATGTTTGCGTTTCCGAGGCCAATCATCATCAGCTGCATCAGTCGACTCCTTCAGCATCTCTTCTACCTTGTGCCGTTCTTTACGCTGCTGTGCCTTGCGCATATTGTTCAACAACTTACGATGACTGTCCGGAACCATGCCGTATATCACACTGTGGCTGTAAATTACAACATCACACTATCCATTTAGCTACTCTGCATTCCATCTGCACATGACTGGAACTTCAGGCAAAACAAACAGAAACAGCAAGTACTGAAATGGTCTCTGATACATGGAGATAAATAAAGTATAACAATCTGTAACTGTCAATAGAGAGCTTGGATGCCCTGCAAATGGCAATACAGCTGCAAATTCAAGTTTACTACATTCCAGATATACAATTGCTTCACTGCACTACTTCATGAAATTCTGACTCTGCCCGGTATTGCGACGGCTGTTTTGTGTATTAACAATTTTCCAAAAATATATAACAAAAACCTGTTAGGATATGGCTATTTAATGCCTCATTTTGTCATCAGAAAGGACAGTTAAGCAAAGTGATATCATAATATCTTATGGAAAACATAAATCACCAGCCAAATTATAGTTTGGTCAATAGCACACAGGGCATCTAGTGACAAATAATATAGAAATCTCTGATGGACAATATCATGAAGAATGCTCACATATTACAATCCTCTTCATCATAACACATTCACACATCACATTACTTCCAAAAGATAGGTGCTGTGGCATCTAGCGGTCATGTGAGTGTAAGGGTGCCGAGACCGGATGTTGGAAATACAAAATTAAGTGATAACTGATATTTGCTCGGTCAGTTTGTAATTAATATACAATTGCAAACAAAAATATGCCAGTAATATATGCTAGTAATAAACTAGACTAACAAGAAAAATACCCTTTGTCACATCCTTACAGCAGACATACTTGAATGACATAATTTAATAACTAAGTGGTATCAACACTTAGCTACAATGTTCAGCACCTGCTGCCTCTTAAATGGATTTCAGGAGTTAGTTGGAGTTTAACGTCCCCTTTCAGCACAAATATTGCTATATCAGAGATAAAAGGTCAGGGCCCGAGGAGCTATCCCTACCCAGTGAAAGAAGGCCAGCGATATATTAACCTCAACCATGGCCGCCTTTATGTTCAGCAGCCACCCAAAAGGGAAAGGGATCAAGAGGCGCATTTAAATTATTACGCTAGTGCCTACAACAGGAAAGTTAGTTAGTTAGTTAGTTCGAGTTTAACGTCCCCTTTCAGCACAAATATGGCTATATCAGAGACAAAAGGTCAAGGGTGGAGAGCCATCTCTACCCAGTGAAGGAAGGCCATCGATATATTAACCTCAACCCTGGCCGCCTTTTTGTTCAGCAGCCACCCCAAAGAGAAAGGGATCGAGAGGCTCATTTAAATTATTACACCAGCGCCTACAACAGGCAAAAACAACTATCACACCGCAAGACTAAACTAAACCAAATACAACAAAACACCAGAATAAATCTTAACTAAGCAATACAGATAACACAATCATAAACAAAACAAACTAAACCTAGGTTCGGTCGCCTCCTATGACCTCTCGCCTGGAAACAGAGTGGAACGATTCTGGTAGAAATGGATCGGATGGACAATAGAGGAAAATAAGTAAAGTGAATGAGAAAAGGAAAAAGGGAAAAAGTAATAAAGAGCAAAAGATGAGGAAGTGAACGGACAAGGGAGGTGAAAAAGGGGTACCCCGGCCCAAGCGGGGTGTGGATTTCAGGAAAGATGCATTGGTAAAAAGGTTGGAAAACACTAAATCATACAGTTTTAATATCAGTGGAATGATGCCATTAGCCCAGCCAGATCAGTATTCACATCATCAGCTGAGCTTTCTCTTAACATGAATAAATGAATAATGAACCCAAATTTGCGAGTGAGAATGGCAAATAGGTCCTTCACTTTGAACCGGAAATGTCTCTGGCAGTCATCTGTCATGGACGCCAGACTTGACACCTGCAACAAAGACAAAACGTTCAGAATAAACATTAGTTTTTAAAATCTGGAGACACTTTGTTGCACTCTGTAAACTCACTAACCCACATAGTAACCTTATGTATACTAGAATACATTAAGCAAATAAACAATTTTTAACAATAATGGTCACACACCACATTAGAACCAAAGCTTAGCAAACTAACCTACACATTGTAACAGGGTCAAAATAAAACAAAGTGAAAATAAATGAACTGTGCAATTCGTCTGCTTAAAGCTGTCCACACATGTAAAATAAAATAAACTAAATAATGCAACAAAATAAATGCACATTTATTTTATTGCAGCATTTATTTTATTTTATCGCAAATCTCTGCACATGTGCCAGAAAACTGTGCAAGTGGAGTGCATGGGCATGGCATATGCTAATTTCCCTCGATGAATATGGTTACGGTTTGGGTTGGGGCACAGTGTAAGTAATGTAAGTAAAAATTAATACTACTGGTTAGAATTAGCCGTTATTTACTCCAACGTTTCCTGCAATAAAGTGCACTGTCTCTGGCCTTCACAGTGCACCCACATACTGTTTCTTTTCACTGATGTCAATACAGTTTAACTGCTGATAAATGCAGGACAGAAAATTCTTACACGCATCATCTGAATACAATGACCTGTTGCTATCCAACAATGATCATTCATCCTACCAAAAAGGCTAGGCTACAAACGGTAACAAGTTTAACAATGTGATAAAATTGCAGAAGGAATGCTCACAACTTGGTCCAGGAAAGGGCTGAAGTTAGCAGAAAAACTCAGCAGAAGAGTTTTGATGAAACCAAGTGCAGACTGAACTACTTCACGAGCTTTTGATGCAACCAGCAAATTGGCACTGTCAATAAGAACTTTGAGCAACTGCTCATCAACATTATCTGCAACATCATCATACAACATGACAAATGGAAATTGTGACATAATTAAGCAATTCGTAAGGAGAAATCTACTGCACTAACTGCGATTACAGCATGATGCCACGCCCCCTTGAGCCCATGGACTGTGCAGCAAATTTTGTTCAATGCACGGTTGTAGGCCGTCTTAGCGGCAGACGACCGTGCATTAACCAACCTAGTTAATGCACGGTCGTCTGCCGCTAAGACGCCCTGTGATCTACAACAAATATAGCTATCCTCTACAGCTTGTAATGCAGCACTTCACTCTGTATCCGAGACGTCAGAAAAAGCAACAACGTGTCGATCCGCCAAGCCATCTGTCTGCTGCACGAGCACATCACACGCCTGCGACAATTCAGTATCCGATACATCGGAATATCCACTTCAATCGCGATCACATATGACACTATAACTGTATTCTACAGGCATGCTACAAACTCCCAGACTCCAGCTTGTGGTTGACACCTGCTGTGGCTCCAGTACAGGCCTATGTAAATTTATCCAAAAAAATATATACAACATATGACATGCTTTGTCAAAGTAAAAAATCGTGGCTGTTGGAGGCGTGGCAACGTACTGTAAGTAAGTTAATGTGATCGAAACAGTGCAATACGGGTAGACAACGCACGCTAGCAGAGCGAGATCATTGTAGCTCAACGGATGGTATCATAGTCCGGTCAGTGAGGCAGCCGGCTGTAAGTCTCGAGCTAACACAATTGACACGACAACCGGCTGATTCATCGACAGACTATGATCCCGACCATCTCGCTTCAATGATCTCACTCTGCTAGCGTACATTATCTACCCGTATTGCACTGTTTCTTACGCATTAACATATACTGAATGACTGACTGAAGTAGCAATAAAAGTGATGACAAAATAAAATTTATAATTAAAAACTCTTCTAAAGTATGGGCTCCTATTTAATGAATGTGTTTATTTAACTGCATAAATAAAGAAAATCGATTATACAGGAAACATAAATGAATGTCAAGACATCAATGCCACAATAAACTTTAAATAATGACAGCCAGCAGTACCTCGATGATCATGAACAAGTTTTGTAAGTGCAAGTACAGTGCATGCTATCATGTGTGGGTTTCCCGCAAATCCAGCCATTATCATCACTATGTACTGATGAACTGCATCTGAAACGGTAAACACACAATAAAGCATGCATTTTACTAAACCAAAATAACATTATTATTACACAAAATCATACACAAGGTACACAATAAATACGAATATAAAAAATAAAAGAAAAATTAGTAACTACACGAGAAATCAGTCAATCTGCACTTGAGAGAACGACATCAGTAGCTGTCTCTCACCATAACAAACTCCTGAATCATACCAACCCTCATTTCGATATTATGGACACCATTAGGCCTATTACTTTATAACAGAAGTTCATTACTGACAGGTGACAGCTACTGGCATGAAGCATGACAAATAACAAAACTAAATAAAGCAAATGTGAAAATAGTTTAATATAAAAATAAATGCACAACTGCCATAATACTGCAAAACTCATGCTAAATTGTATGTTACTCTTTATCCTTCTCGTCGCAGATACATTTTCAAGTTCTACTTTGCCTCCTGCCATTCATATATAGTGCAAAATATACCATACTGAAGTAGTGCATGCAGAAAAAATAACTTTCAAAGATGTATTTTACTGCAAATAATAAATAATAAAAGCAGTCAAAGAACACACTTAGCAGTACGACAAAACATACAAACAACCTTGTTGTGTCAACTCCGGATGCCATCGAATGAAGCTCAGGCCAACCTCCACAAGCAGACTGTATGCAGCCGTTCGAGCCTTCTCATTAACAGCCTTCGTAGCAAGAAGTGCCTGCTCCACACGTCACACACGGCAAACAGCATCAGAACAGTATCCAGTAAGAAATAACATACGACAACAAAAATCAGCAGCACATAACTAATCTAAAACCTCTTGTGAACGACATCAAATAAAAGTGAAATAAGCATCATGTCTTACCAAGCGCTCACAATAAAAATCACAATACAAGTCACTTGAGAAACTCGTCATAAAATAAATCTAACAGAATGAAAATGCAGTTGTCTTATGACTAGAGAAAAGCATCAGCTCAGTATCCAGCATAATAAAATCATTGATTGATTGACTGAGTTAAGGTTTTACATCCCACCCGACACAACACAGGTCATTTCGTTCTTCCCATCCAATCTCTTGGCTCATTACTGAAAAACTAAATTAGACACAACAAAAGCAAACATGCATCCATAACAAAATATACTACAACATGGAATTAACACAACAAATTTAAAGCCAGGTTTGGTCCCTCCTACGACCTCCGGCCTGGAAATGTAACGGCCTATTCTGGAAGGAGTAGATAAGTCAGGAAGTAAATGAGTGAGGAAGTAAATACGTAAGAAAGAAAGTATAAGAAGACAAAATAAATTAGCCCTGTGCTGGACTGACAGTCGACTCTTCACAACTGACGTTTCTGCCAAGTTCAAAGTCACGTGACTCAAAAACTAGGAAAAATATAAAAAATCCGGCCCGATCAAATTTTATATTGTGCACTAGTTTAAGAATCCGTGGTCAGTTGCCAGCTCCCATTGTAAATGGCGGAGGATATAGCTTTTGAAAATGGCCAGATTTCCAGCTTTGAAGGGCTCATGACCTTGACTTAGACCTTGGATCGGGTCATACAGCATACCGCTGTGCATCAGTCATCGACCTCTACGTGCATGCCAAATTTCATTAAAATCGAAGAAACTTTTTGTGGACTAACAGACGTACGTATGTAGGTACGCACGGACAGACATTTGAGACTGGCTTTATTAGGTCGACTCTGTCGAAGAGCCAACATAAAAAGTAAGGAAGGAAGTTAAGAAAACATAAACAAACAATTTATGTAGCAACAAAATCAACAAACGAATCACGGCACATTACCGCCATCGAGCTCGTACGGGGCAATAAAATCACAGAGAAAAGATCCATCGGAATCTGACACTGACAATGGTAATCATTAGCAGTAGATTGCTACATGAAGCAAGAAGTCAACAAACCTCAGGAACGATGGTCTTTAGCAGGTTATCAGTTGACTTGTCCAACTGCTTCAGAAAATGAAATAAACATCTCAGTCGTGGCTGGACACAAAGCAGTACAATCAGTCTAATGAAATGCCATAGTAGCACATTGTCAATAACTACTGCATATCTACAGCTACGGTACGGAGACGATGTAGGTAATACCGCTGAGCAGAACTCTAGCATCTTCGTCCTAATCTGAAGTAGTTAAATTTTGATCTGAATAATAGCTGTAAACGGTCAGTGGATCAAGAATAGATAAGGTCTGACAACTGACGTCGTCGCTGCAAATTCACCGTCAACCTTTTGTCGACTGTTAAAAAGTTTTTTATTTCGGCAATCATATCCTCATTTAGTTTACTGACTTCACCCTATCAGTGGTCCTTGCAGTGGCTGTGCCACTGAGGCCACTTTAAAAAATAGCTGATTGATTGAAGGTCATTATCTAACACCACCCACTGGCTGGAACAAATTTCTACTGCTAACACAAACACACAAATGTGCGACTTGCTCAATGATGCTACACAGTATTGCCATGGCCACGAGACAAGAACACAACCTTTCAATCATGGCAGTACAAGCCGTTGTAAAGGCCAATAGCCAAAGTAACAGGAATGGCCAAAATTTTGATCCCCCATGGCCCCAAAATGCCTGGATTTCGACTATACAAGGAGTATATAACTATGCCATGGGTATGACCACTCAAGCAAATCCATGTAGTGCTGTGACACTGTGGGTGGTCTGGATGATCATATGACTTTTCTCATGTCTTGGTTTCTTTGTTGACCTCAGTGGACCAATTTTGACAACCTAGATGTTACATGATGTGTCTCCGCATACGGAGGTACATTTTGGAATCATGATGATACTACCCCCATTTAGGGGGTCCAATCCTCCCATTATGGGGGTTTAAATACGCATTTTCAAGCCTAACTTGCAAAATACTAAAACTTGCAATATTATCACAAGAAGCTCAGCCACCACAGAAGAACCGCGTGATGTGCTATGTTAGTAAATGTGTGCTTTTAACACAACTTAGGTCATATCGTGCCATTAAGGTAGAACTATATTATAAATATTAAAATTTAATAAATACTAATTATGGATAAGACAATTGAAAAAGAAAAATATAACAATAACAGTAGATTTGAATTAAATAAATAAATTGAAATTAGCAGGATGGACCACTCACTGCTAGTGAAGGTGGACTGGTGATAATGACAGACTCTAACAACAGCTGCATCAAATCGGACTCTTTTGAAGACACAAATCGTTTGCAGTCTTCTGTAGATGCAGCACAAATCTCTTCCAGTACACGATACACCTTCTTCTGTAATGTCTTGTCAGCGTCGTTGCTCTACAATCAATTTCACAGTCACAATTACAGAGACAGACTATAACAGTTTTCACACTAAAATATACATCAGTGACAAATACGCAATAAAAAGGATTTAGCTGCAACTGATAAAAATGCCCGCAAAATTTCTGCTCCAGTGATAATAAGACTATTTAAGACATGGTGTGTGTATATGTAATAAAATTATATACAATTAAAAAACTTTTCATAGTACCTCCAGTAATCCCTTGACCAGTTCAAACAAAATACCCAGACTGTCATAGCTCAAATATGGCACAAATGCGATGATCAAATCCATCAACATTGGCCTGCAGCAGCAACCACAGAAGTCTTTGTGCAATATGTACAAACGAACAACAAATCACATAGTTAATAGCAACCACAACCAAACAGCCAGCAAGTGAGCACAGAAAAATATCCCACTCAACACAATAAGTCACTTCAGAGGCAAGTATTTCCAGTAAATCAAGAGCAATGATAATGCCACCCAAACTGCTGATGGCAAACATGCAAAAATGTAAAACCTAGTCCTAAAGGCAAGACGAACTGGCACAGTGCAGCCGAAGCAACTGCTCATATGACTATGCATAGTTATAACTGTGCACAATGTTCTGGTATGCATTACAGCTCACAGTAGTTTTGATCACCTTCCCTCTCATCCTCCAGAAAATCAAACGTGATTGGTTGATTAAGGTTATACGTCCTACTTGACACAAAAGAGGTCATTTCGGAGACGTTCTTCCCAGCCAATCTCTTGGCTCGGCACTGAAGATACTAAACCTAACACAGCAAAATGATCTAAGCTAACACAAAAAGACCACGAATAATACTGAACCTAAACAGCACATAAAACAAAATCTAAACCTAAACCAACACGCAAATTTAAGAACTGCTCACGTGTGTGCATATCATTGTGCACATCTGTCATACACGACAGCACAGAACAGTTCTGATTATTTTCCATCTTAGCCTCCAGACGATCATCATAGCTTTGATGCCGCCTACTGGAGGGGAAGGGTGAATCAAAACTGAAGTGACGTCATCAACTGAAAGGAAGGAAAGCATCAAAAAACATAACAAATGTTAAACTCACTTTCTTGATGACACTGTGTCTTTTTCACCCAGCAAGTCATAACATTTTCTTGCAAAGTTCTCAACAAGCTGCAATTAACAACACACAAATGATCCTAACTTATTACTTATCTAATTGTTCTTGCAACAATGTATACAGTCAGACCTCGAGCATACTGGTAATACACACAATATTGACCATTATTACCCCTCTCAAAGAAAAACCTGCCAATTTCCCAGTTGTGACAAATGAGGCCAGAGTTCAGCACAAAGGTTGACTTATATCAGTGGCTCAGTTGCTGGCTGACAATATACAGACAGAGATCAAGTTACAACTGCTCCGAAAGCCCACTTGATGTTCTAGGCATGTTAAGGTGCTGCTGATCACCAGTTGAATGGCACCATAGTAAGTTTATGATAATGATGATGATGTTAGCTGTGAGATAGGCATGCTGCTGTCAGTGCATCTCCTGCAGATGATCAGTACTGATAACAGTTTGACAGGGGATCAGTAGAGTAGACGGAACCAACATAACACAAACTGCTGGGTCACAATCACCATGTCTGTGGCAATTGGGCAATTAATGATTACTTATTTCACCGCAGAATAAATGTAAAGACTGAAAGTAAGTAGGTATCGGCGCATATTATACATGTGAAGTTCAACTTTCCGTTCAAATTAGAGCCTAAAGTTGGCCTGTGCATTACACACAAGTCTGTATTATACTCCAGATTTTATGGTACGACAAAACTCATTACATACCGGTCTGTATTTACATATTACGTTAGACACTTTATGGCATGCCATATACAATTGACATGTGTGCACTATTACTACTGACGAGATTCTCAACCACAAGCTTACAACTGTTACCTCCAAGAAACAAGGCGCTTATGAGATGCTCTCAGTCTTTCTTCTATTCGTTCTGTCTGTTTGTGAGCAGGATTTCTCAAAAAGCTGGGAGCAGAGTTTCATGAAATTTATGGAACAGATTCCCTCCGTTCTGAGAAATTTTGGTTATGATCTCCCAAAATTTTTCTGCACCCTTTAGTTTTTGCTTCCATATATTATTACTATATTATACTACCTTATCCTTTTTCAGTGTACAGAGGAATTAATTAATTAATTCAGAAAAGTACTGTACCTGTCTGTCACAGATTTTCAGATAGTATTTTAGAGTTTCCAGTGCTGCAAGACGGCAAGCATTGCTGCCTTCATTGTCAACTGGAGCAATCAAGTTGAACAGCCGAGGGAGAAAGTTCTTGGCATATTTGGCAACGGCAGCCCTCTCTTTCTCTTCTGCCACAAACACAGACACAACAACATCAACTCTTCTTTTAGAACATTACAACTGCATAACTTTGCTGCATGTTGATTAATTAACTGAGTTAAGGTTTTACATCCCACCCGACACAAAATAAGTCATTTAGGAGACATTCTTCCCAGCCAATCTCTTGGCTTCGTACTGAAAAACTAAATCTAACAAAACAAAAAACCAAACATGCATCTGTAATAAAATATAATATACCACAGAAAACTAAAGCCATATTTGGTCGGCTCTTATGACCTCTGGCCTGGTAACGGAACAGACCTACTCTTAAGTTAGTAAACGAGTAAGGAACTAAGTAAGTGAGGAAGAAACAAGTAAGTAAGTAAACTATTCATACAGAGCCAGAATCAATCAAACGAATCACGGCAAAATACAGCCGCGGAGCCTGTATGGGACCCTTGCTGCAGGTATCACTGACAAATGATGTTATGCAGTTACTGTTGTTCACAAGTGCAGGTAGGTTACTGAATGACTTGTATAAATAGTTTACAAGTGTTGGCAGATGTATATGTGAGCTTGTACTAAAAGAGCTGAGCATGTCCGTAAGTAGAACGTGCCAGCATGATAATCCTTCATGAACACAGGACTCAGAAAAAAGCAACATGTACTTACAAACAAACAAGCACATACCATATTTGCTACACAAAGCATGTCAGGCAATCAACTCGTCATTCAAAGATGCACAATAACTGCCAATCACCAAAGACCTCATCCAAACTGTGAGGTTGAAACATGCCACGTTTCACCAAATTATCTAAGACTACACCCCTACAAGATAACTGTAACAAATTCATGTCCCACAGCTCAGTGGCCTCCAAGTATGCAAAAACAGCACGTCCATTTCAATGTTAGTAAAGGAGCATCAAGTCTGGATGTCAAAGCCAGTGCAACCCTACTCTCAAGCAAACATGCAGTTGCCGTATTAGAGTGTTTACTATTTTCAGTTTGTTAATTTTACTTTACTACAAGCACAAACACTGACCAGCCAGGCAGTGTAGTAAAACTTTACGTAATGCTGACAACACATCCATCCTCACATCAGGTCGTGAAACAATACATTCTCCGAGTGTCTGTGCAATCAGCTTGAATGACTGCGCAGCAAAGTTGCAAGAAAAATTGACAATTATCACCTTACGGCCACAAATTAAAACTACTTCAAAAAACACAGACAACTAGAAAACACTGGCAGTCGTATCGACATGCATATGCATGCCAGCAACGACCTCAGGTAGCACAGCGGCGTAGTGGATTACGCAATACCAGAGTCATGGGCACTAGCAACCGTGCGACCGTGACGATTTTTGTACCATGTAACCTTGACCTTTTGACCTCTGGGTCAATGCATGTCCAGCAACTGCTATAGAGTACACGTGTACCAAGGTTGGTGTTGATAGCTCAAGCCGTTTTCTTGTTAGCATGGACAAACAGACAGACAGACGCGATTGAACGCCCTGCCTATGTCGGCGGCTATGCCGGGCGTGGGTAATAAATAGTCTGGAATGTTATATGTCATTAAATCTCCAGCAATTCACTGTTTATGAATGATTGCTATTATTGCTTTACTGAATTACTTTTAAGGCTGCATTGCAGTAATAGCTAGCTGTGGCCTATTGTTACATACAGAGTAGCATGGTCTGTCGGTCTGTTGCTCACGTTCCTGAGACCTGCAAAAACAGCTGAACTGACACAGATGCAGTTTTGGTGGCTGACTCGGTGAGCTCAAAGAACCACGTATTAAATGGGGGTCCAAATCCCACAAGGGGAAGAGGCAATTTTTGTGGGTTGTCTGATCTGCCCCATCCCACCACCCCCTCCCCCTGCGATGTGG
>Ga0209780_1003376_pt1 | contig 11867 bp, 10 predicted proteins | sample WorMetexBAHAMAS2_FD_187384 | JGI IMG/M metagenome (GOLD analysis project Ga0209780, IMG submission 187384) | Marine gutless worms symbiont microbial communities from Max Planck institute for Marine Microbiology, Germany - Inanidrilus exumae... | ecosystem: Host-associated > Annelida > Digestive... | reverse complement strand
AGAAGGCAATAGACGCAATTAAGCTACTGTCTCAGTCGCTAGTCTGCAGTGTCATGTGAATGTCAGACGACGGAGCCGTGATCTGCCAGCGACACCGACATCCGGTAAGGTGTCCTACGATTGTGACGACTGCGCCGTCATCCAATATGGCGGCACTTCCGGTGATAACGGCGTGATGTCATGCATCGGTCACCAGCAATGTTATCAGAACGTCGTGTCGCCGACGCTAAGACGGCTGCCAGTCGACGACAAATCGACGACGACACCGACGTCGATCACCGGGCGTCGTCCGCAATCTGTTTCCGGTCCGCCATGTTTCCAAGATGGCGGCCAGTGCCCGCTCGACGCCGCCGGCAACCACTGCCGCCGCTGTTCGGCAGCTATACGCGCCATCTCGCAGTCGGTCTTCTGCAACCGGCGACCGCCGTGTCCCGGTGACGTCACATCCGGTAGTGACGTCACATCGGCGACTTCCGGTGTAAGTCACGTGTCAGGCGAGATTGAACGCGCGCACGACACAGCGGACAACGGTCAAAACGAACAGCAGCCACCAGACTATACGACCAGTAACCGCAACCAATGAAACCCTTAGTTAACCAGATACCATCCAAAAATAGGGGAGTCTACCCTCTGTGTAATGTAATAACTCGATGCACTACCCCAATTTTGTCGATAACCTCTACCTGCAAAGCAAACTAGCGAAATCTTTCATCATCTGATGTAGAAGGTTGACATGTCATGTTGCTCCATACGTCACGATCTGCAGCTCTTCTTTTTCTCCTCGTATCGATCCAGACTTGTCCACTACTTTGTCATCCAACACTGGTCCAATTTTCCCTTTTTACCGCACACTTTTTCCTTCTAGTATTACCAATGTGTTCGTTCCACTGCTTCCTCGTAGAACATGACCACCAGAAGTCATTCTATATTATGCAAATTTGTGCAGCGACATTCTACGCGAGTTATTATACGCCTAATTCGTTTATATTAATTTCCAAACAAAATAGTCCACAACTTGACTTCATAGGTGTTTAATGCTCAATTTTAAACCCAGAAATATTCCGTTTCATCCATTCACTCCTACAGCGGTATTGCGATCCTGCGCAACGCCCCACGATTGCTGCTTTGCCGAACCGAATACGCAGTAGAATACTGCGCCGAAGACGTGCAAACAGGCAGATATGACGAACACAGTCCTCCAAGCGCCAACCGTATGCTAATGCAATCACACAGTCTCAACCTTTATAGCGAAGTATAAACAGAACGGAGAATTTCAATGTGACAACTTGTGCATGACCGATTCACTGTCTGAGTTAGGTTAATTATTGTAGATATTTATTTACTTATTTAGTAATAAAAGCAAAAGTCCACTTTCATCGCCGTAAAGATATGCAATGTAGCTAGAATGTCAGTTTTACCTGCCACCCACACGCTTATCCACGAATGCAATACGCCATCCTGCCTTTACTCCCCAGCCGCAGAGCATCACCGCACTTTGGCCGGTATTCATTTCCCGTACCACAGGCGGTAGGAGGCTGAGTTGGCCTGGGTGGCTGGTTACATACCGAGATGGTATGCCCGCCCGAAGACGGTCACCTATCTCAGTACCAACCGACCGATAGTGCGGTGGCCGGCAGACCGGGGTTCGAATCACGACCATTGTCACGCAAGTCCGACGCCCTAACCACTAGACTACCGAGCCACCCAACAACGAATACAAGTAGAGCTCAGAAGTTCATTTTGTGATACTTTCTAAAAAATAACAAGTTATAACTAGAAAAATGTACAGTCGTATCGACATGCACACTCACGTTACTGCGCATCCCAGCCCATTCCCATCGCGAAGGTTTAACCCGTGGCTTAAAGTTAGAATTTGACCTTTGACCTTTTGACCTCAGGGTCAGTGCATGCCGAGGTCCTGCCAAGGACTATATGTCTACCGACTTTGGTGGCGATAGCTCAAGCCGTTTTCCTTTTAGAGCCCGGAAAATATAGACAGACAGTCAAACAAACAGACAGACGCGACTGAACGCCTTACCCACGCCGGCGTGGGTAAATACGACCGAATTATAAGCGTTCATCAATCTTACGTTGTCGTTGGTCACAGCGCCGACGACGGATGGACCAATGAGACCAGAAATGATCGAGAACGTGATGCTGAAGGCCACCACGATGCCTACATCATATCATCATCGTCTGCGTCCGCATCATTTCGTCACTCATCGCTGACTAGCTATAGCAGGAATGCAGGAATGTTATGAATCCCATTTCAGTTGCTTCACTACACTTTACTACCATCCCACTCCCAACAACCAGGACAATTATACCGAGTTACGCTGGCCTTGTCTAGCGGAAAGCGTAACGAAACGGTCTGGCGTCCGTCCGTCTGTCCCGTCAGCATACTCACTGACTCAACAGAGGACAGCATGCGACGCGGCCAGCGTACATTTCGGCCCCACAATAACGAGGACCGACAAACTTGTGTTTTATTACATCGTCCTCAACAGTCCGCACCACTAGTATGTAATTGTTACTTCGCCCGCGGGAGCGGTTGCAAAGTATTGTGATGAGCATGTCTGTGTGTGTCTGTATGTCTGTGTGTCCGCGAGGATATCTCCGGAACCACATGCGCGATCTTTATCAAGTTTTTTCTGCATGTTGCCTATGGCCATGGCTCGGTCCTCCTCCGCAGGGTGACGAAATCCCAACGCGTTGTACAGCATAGCATTTGGGACCAATACAAAAACGTCTGAACCGACCGAAATGCCGTTTGGGATGATGCGTAGGCTTGGCCCGACGAACAGTGTGTTACGTGGAAGTGACGATCACCGAAGGGAAAGCGGCAATTTTGGGGGAAAACATAACACCTGGATGAACTGTGAATTGGACTGGTCCATGCAGCGGCGTGCACAGGATGGGCAGACGCTTGATTGCAAGCGGTTGGACGAGTCTGTTATCCGCCGCGAAGGGGAGAGGTGGGATTGCACACCATGGGCGAAGTTTGATATCTACGATTGACTTGTGTTCACTGTGAAAAATGATTACAACAACAAAAATAAATTAAAATGAATGCACAACAGCAGAACATTATTTAGCAAAGAACTGACAGTTGTACAGTCATTTTGACGTGACTGTACCTAGCAGAAAATGTTGAAGATGTCGATCTAGAAAACATCTTCAGCAATCGGCAATGGGGACGTTATTGCGAACATTACATGCTACTGTCATTCCATCACATTAAGACTCTCATTCCCACCTAATTCCCGCGCAATGCAATATTATTCTTGACATTCCTACAGAAATCCCAAAAGACCCATGGAAACCCGTTGATTCCCATTGCTATGCACACCTCTACTGATTATACTGAAGAAGAATGTTTAGCATGAACTAACGTAACTGGAATTGACGTAAAAATCCATTGCTAAATGCAATGGCGCATAAACAGAGGGGCGGCGCACCGAAGATTTTGTACTAAACTTTTAACTGCACGTTGCACCCCATGCGCTATGTCAAATTGGAAACATAATTACCTCCCCCACCGAAGGACAGGTGACGGGAGGTTGTTTTCGCCGGCGTCGGCACAGGTACATTTATAGGTAGGTTCGTGAACAACGTCTTGGCGGCAATTCAAGTCCGATTGTCACCAAACTTCGTCAGTCATACCCTTGGCCACAGAGGACGAGGTGATTAAATTTTGGAAGTTCAAGGTCAAAGGTCAAGGTCGGTGGGAGAGGTATGCGCTCTACTGAGCCCTTCTAGTTATTCCAGTACTTTCCAGAAAGACATAATGTATCTTCCAGGACTTTACAGACCAAAATGATTTCGAGATTTTCCGGGGCCATTCAATTTGAGAGGACTTTCAGGGACTTTTGATGACGTGTAGAACGAGCTGGTAGAAGCGAGAGAGACCGGCGTACGATGGGGCGAGATCCAGCTGATTGGAGCCGCTTGTGACACACGTAGCCATGCCGAGCAGGCCGATAGCCGCGATTATGAACAGCACAGCAAGATGTACATTACAGTTGATGTAACCGACAGAAAGCAGACAGCACGCCGGCAACACCAACCCTACATATGTGTCCGACGCGTATAGCCACGGAATTAATCGTGCTTTTAGTAATAACAATTAAATAATAAATAATTACATAATGTCAATTAAACAAGTAGGTCGGTCCTCCTGGCTCCCCCTGGTGAGTATGCCGACAGGTTTGGTTCGATAAGCACATCTAGGCGTAATTTTAGGGGGACGGGCCGGGGTCGTCGGACCCCCAATTTTTGGGAGTGGGAGGACGGACCCCCCACTTTATAAGTACACCAGGTCAGAAATTTTGCTTGGTCCCCCTCACTTTTCAGAACAAAGTCACGCCACTGGATAAGCGCTAATTGTGGTAGTACAGACTTTACATATCATATCAGTAATCTGAAAAAAACATTCCGTATATTATATACCGGTTCTCAGGTGCCGTTATCTCACAAATGTTACTAGGCGTTACCGTACCCGGAACAATGTGCACTTGTTAAATAAGCACACTCACAGCTTCTTCATTCATCTGTCAATCAATGTATATCAATACGAGGCCACCAAGACACGTTCGTTGGGCACCTGCTAAAGGTAGGCCTACAGCAGCTGGTTTCACGCCACGGTGTCACGTCTGCACTATGCAAACGTGTGTCTGTCCGTTTTGTTCAAAGCTTCTATGACGAACATCAACAAGGTGTCGCCGTATCGGGACGTAACCGTACTGGCCCGCCATGCAGTGTCGGCCACCCAAACGCCCAGTCACCCACGCGCTCCGGCCCGGCGGCGGCCGACCGCCCGCGCGTCCGGCGGTCGGCCGGCCCGCTGAAATGTAACAAAACTTAAACAATATTTAGATGACAAATGCTACAAAATATCGCGATGATGATTTTTGTATTTATGTGCAACGTAACGAACCACAGAATGCAAATAACGCAAGATTCGATGACAAACTCCGTCAAGTTTATGCAACAAACTAGTTCACCATTGTCAGGTGACAGTAGTGTTTGCAACTAATACATATACTGCATACTTGATTAAATAGTCCAAAAGTTAAAGCATGCGTTGAAAAAGTCCATCGCTGGTACAAACACAAGCTCGCAGATGTTTACGCCATTCACTGGTGCGAGCTTCATCAACGACTGTCTACTGCAGCCCATGTTACACGTCAATCCACTGTTTCAGTTCGCTGACATCACGGATACTCTTCTGAGCACTGCTGCATTGTTTTCCAGATTTTATAGTCATAGGATTCAGACCTGAGCCGTTAAGGTGGCCTCATTATCTGGCAAGATAAATTCTGAGGTCTCACATGCTATGCGCCATTGAAATCAACCGCAGTTGTGATTTTCAAGTTTCACAAGGTAGTGTAGCAACATAGTTAAGGTAAGATGGAAGGCCCTGCAAATGCAATAGTTACATTGGGAGTTTCCTTGGGAATCTGTCAGTGAAAGAATTTTGAAAATTTGTCTACATTTGCCGAAGTTATGACCAAAAGTCAAGTGTATTGTTTGTTTTTGAGACACAGTGTACGTATGCATGTATGTATGTATTGAAATGAGTTTTCGTGGCGGTAATAATATACCTAAGAAGACGGCGACCTTTTTGACGACTGTGGCCGAGAAGCGAGTCCTCTTAACCAGTGTATCGACAGTGAAGCCAGAAGTCGTCATTACGAGAAACATGACTAGGAACGGCGCACCCGACGCCATACCGTTCTGTCCAGCAAACCACACAGCCAAAAGACGCTGATAAGAAACTTAGATATCGCCAACAGACGTGGTAGTTGTTTGTTTATAATACTGGGCGCCAACAGCACATTCTGATCATCTTTATTCACCAACATCTGGTAGTAATGTACAATTAAACAAAGTAAACAAATATTGAATAAAATTAAAAAAAATAACTAACAAAAAGATTACCAAAAGCATGCAGCCACTTTTTATTCGGCTGCCTGCATTGTCGCTGCGCGTATTGTAATAGCGGGATCAGCTGATGCAGATGGGCCGTGCCGTGCGAAGTTCCCTATCACATTCGACGTGTTGTAAACTAAGATAGGCGCCCAGTGTTATAAACAAACAACTTGCGACGGTCGAACAAGGTGAGCCAGCAGCCAAATATCTAGGTTAAAAGTCATTTTAGTCACAATTTATTGTCCAAACATCATCATCGTCATCATCATATCTTCGTTTATTATCAAAGTTGTCATATGCAACTGTCACTTTACATACATATGATAATGGTACATTGCTGTCTGAACTAGGCCTATAAACATAAATGTAAGAAGGTGTCATTCATTGAAAGCAAGTTATCTGTGCAAAAAGACGAAAAATGAACACAACACTATTAGTCAACTAAAACTACTAAAATTATGACTAAAATTAACACTATTGACTAAAACAAAATAAATAAGATTGCTAATGTGTAGACGACTGGACAATAAAAAACTAACTAAATGCGAAACAGCCGACTACAAACACTGATGGTGAACCACTCTCGCATTACAGAGTTTCCCCCCAAGAAGATACCAGTGGGAAATGTCCTCAACCCAGTGATACAGAGAGTGTGCACAAGCAAATACGCATCATGCGGTTTAATTTTTTATCTTCTTTTCTGAATTTCATTGATCTTCATTCACCAAGGTCACAAAAGATAATCGTCAACAGTGCTATAGGACCGTCGTACGGTGAGTCAAGACTTGTAATTTATCGTTGTTGCTTACGGCAGTGATGTCGAACTTGAGTATTTCCTTGTAGTACATTGGCAGGCATGATTTCATGGTGAAGAAACCCCACATGCCGCAGAAATGAGTGACGGCTACCGCCCACACGCGAACCGACGACAAGATTGACCGCCACGGAACTGACAGTGAACCCTGGTACGACCAACAGGACAGCGTGACAGCCAACCGAATATAATACATCTTTAGTCGATACCAAATCAGAGAAACACACACAGTGACACACTATAAACTAACACTAAACGTTAACGCATTAGCGTTAATGAACCACAACGTTAATGGAAGACTAAATTGTGGTGACAACCCGCCCTAAGACTGGATTCCATGTTTCTATCGTCGTAAAATCATAGACAGCAGACTTCGCTTCGCCCGCGGTGTGGAATTGCACGCTTAACTATATACTTCCTTAACGTAAGTCCAGTTAATGCTAAATTAACTTCGCCTTCCTACGTCCATCAATATATATTTCTTTCTTCGGCGACGTACACCACTGCCACAGTAACTCCGAAACAAAGTTTGTTTCCGTAATTCTTTCCATTAATCGTCCAATTTCTCGGTTCCTGTTTTAGTTTATTTTGCGAGTAAGGTCAAAATAGTTAGTCACAATAATGCCGTTTAATAATGCGAAATTGAATTCTGTCAGTTGCGCCGTAAGGTAAATCCAATATTCGCCTTCGAGGCGAACAACAAACACACAATGCTACAATGTAAGTAGAATGTGTGCAACCTGTGCCCGAGACATATTGCACATTTTAATCACCCGGTTATATAACCCAGAGCTGTTTGACGGCCAGTAGACTGTGTCTCAGAGTGTCTCATCTCTGGCTTGCTATAGCTTCGACGTAAATAAACCGATTTTCATTGTTAATACGTACTAAATGTGAATTTTTATTTGCTACAAAGATAAATTGAACAGATTAGTCTGTTGACCGTGTTGACGGTAGACTGTTGTACGGCAGATGTAAGGTAGTCAAGTTCAGCCGTGGTGATGCGTGGATGATCGCTGGGAGCATCATAGACCATGAAGCACCACACGATCGCCCAGAGTATCGTTACTCCGCCTACAGCCAATACTACTTCCATCAGACAAAGAGTTGACAAACAAGAAACTCAGCTATCGCAGAGGGACCGCGCGACGCTGCATGTTAGTAAGTCAATGCTACGTTTCACGAGCTATGGATGGTAGTTAGCAAAATTTCAATCAGCAAAAGTGCATGACCTTCAAGGTCATACAAGGGCATTGGCACTGGTGCCATTAGATAGGCCACATACGATTAGTCTTTCATTGCAACTATATGTCTCTATCTTGCACCATTAACGAGATATTATCACGTATTTCCCAAAATTTAAAGAGGTCACGTGACTCTGAACACATCCTTTTGGGTATAATATATGATGCACGCACTAATACTCCTGTGCATCAATCAGCACACAAAATTTGAAGTGCCTAGCATTAACAATTCCAAAGATATGATTGAAGGCAAAATTTAAAAAACGGGTCACGTGACCCTGACCACGTCATCCGATCGCTAGCACTTGATATATTCCTCATGCAAACAATACAATACCAGCGTGTGACAGACGGACAGACGGACAGACCGACGGACACACGACGACAGCATATGTCGCGCTAGCATTGCGTCGCTCGGTAAAAACTAGAAAGCAATCGGCAGAGCGCACACATCGGCCACAGTATCGTTGTCGACAAGTAGAAACTGCGTTAACAATAACTCTTAACCCTAACCTTCCAAAATGTACCCAGCTCTTAACTGGTCCATAATCTACTTATTCTCCAACTGACTGTCAAACGTCTGAAATTTCACCGACTTCACTTCAGTTCATATGGTGTAGGCCCATCGGTAGTGTACGTGACTCTCGTATTAGTTTATTGTACCGTGACCTTTAAGTTTTTTTTATCTTCGACACTTTTGGCGGGGAGTGGGGGGGGGTACTGTCTTCACCGCTGATCGTTTATTTGTACCCTCACGTAGCTTCTTTCAAACATTATGTAGTATTATGAATTACCCGTCGGCCATCTCGTGCACCAAATCTTCTGTTTTCAACGATACTTTTTGTTTTCAGTTTTTTCCCCGCTATTACCTCCGCCACATGTAATTGGCGGGAGTAATGTTCTGACCCATGTTTGTCTGTTAAGTAGCAAAATAAAGTTATGGGCGAATTTTCGTAAAATTTTGGGAATGCATATGGAGCCGACAAGAGTTGGTTAAGTTTTGAAAGGTTATGGTTAGGGTTAGCTCACCTGCTGCTCGCCTTTGACGACACTATGGCGCCGGTATGTGCCGTACCGAGTGCCCTCTAGTTTTTCTGTTAAGTTCTGTATTTCGCAGTTATGCAGCCAGACAAATGGAACAAGTCTCAGCTACCGCAGACAGACCCGCGCGGCGCGCTACATTACGCCCATCGTGTTGTTCACAAAACTGGACGCTCAGTGAGATAAACTGGTGACCGACGACCGTCGCCAGTTTATCACACTGAGCGTCCACCTAAGTTGACAACATTTGTGGCGGTCGACGTGCAGTTGCGAAATTTTCTAACTCTAAAGTTTGGGACAAAGTTCCAGAGGGAAGTACCCTTATTTTTGGAGATACCCCAATTCCCTTACAACGCAATGTAAGACGAGTCGAGGGTTATACCTCTGCGCCAAAAACGAGTTCGATCCGTTTTAGCCGTTTTGATGCTATACCGGCGTGTGACGGACAGACAGACAAACGGACACACTGCCATAGCTAATACCGCGCTAGCACAGCGTCGCGCGGGTAAAAACAGCACAACCATAGTCGTTCTACCACATTTCACGTTGCTGTCAAGTCTTTAACTTACACAGAAATGCAAAAAAGTGTCAGTTCACTTGAAAATTACCTTTAACTTAGGGATCTTCGCCCTGACCCCCAAAGGTCCCACTACATGATACAGCTAGCCTACCGTTCGCGCTTCTACAGTCTTTTCCTATATATGCAGTTATTGAATTGTGTGTGTGCGTGTGCGTGAGTTCTTTTCTTTCTTCTTTATTGTTTCTATGGACATTATGTCTAAAATAAACTTCATGATGATGATGATTATAGGAAAAACATGTGAAACAATTAATTCCGACTAACCGATCAAGTAGAAAGACGACTGCCAACCTAGAGCGTCAGTGACAAAGCCAGTTGCCACCTTTCCGAGCATAATACCTATAGGAGAACCTGCAGACAAAAACGCGCTGTATTATGCATTAACTTGTCGTCAAAGCAGAATCGACGATAGCCCTACCATGTCTAAACAACAGTACTGTTAGACGTCAGAAAGTTTGTTATGAGCCTGGCGTCACCGATTTCATATCATTTTATACACGTATGTAAGTACTCGTAATACTCGGACGAAAATGTATGCTGGCCGCGTCGCGTGCTGCCCCCTGGCGAGTCACGTTGAGTATGCGCTATTGAGGTTAGAAAAGGACGGTACAGACATACAGACAGACGGACGGACATACGGACGGAAGGACGCCAAACCATAACCCTGTTGTACATTGCGCTTACTGCTAGACGTGATCCGTGCAATAATAGTGTGGGCCCGCTTACATGATTTATTACTTCATTATACAATGACCTTTACGTTTTTCTTACCAACTCCAGAAGAATAAAGGGAACGTGTCCCCAAATATATTATCTGGGTGGTACACCGCATCAAAGACTCCCAATGTTTTTCAATTGGGCGGACAACCCCAAAAATTGCCTCTTCCCCATGTGCGATCTGGACTTCATCTAATAAGTGGTTTTTTGAACCCACCGCACTCAGCCCCCCAAACGGCATATCCATCGGTTCAGCCGTCTTCACAGGGCTCACAAACGTGGCAAAAAGACGGACAGACAGACAGACAGACAGACCGACTACGCTTCTCCGTGTGTAGCAATAAGCCGCTATTGCTAGCTAACGCTGCGATGCGGCCTAATAACGGCCGAGCCCTCTGAACATCACCCTAATACAGGCGGCTGCCTACCGACTTGCAATAGTCTGCGGGAAACTATGCAAGTGCTGTAAACAGAATATTACCGGCCAACGCAAATGCTGTCATGAAAGTTGACTTTTCTCGAGGCGCCCACCGTGTCATCAGGACGAGAAACGATGGTACAACCAGACCCTAAACACGTTAAATTGACAGCATTTTGCTCAATAGTCTCAAAATGTAAATATTCATAATGTATACAGGCCCATACAAATAGGCCTACTTCGTTGTTCAATATAGATCAAGCTTAAATGGTTGAACTTGAAGATTTTTTCCTGGTAAACATTGCAAAGTTCATCATTCTGCAAAAAGTAAGCCAAAGGCTGGATGATTTCAATTCATATGCAAATATACATTTAAAACTGTCAGCTTTTTAATTTTACGTAGATACAGTGTTAACACGCCACGCGGAGCTATCGCAGCGATACCGCGCGTCACTCCGTATAATTTGACATCATATGCAAAGGCAGCGGAAGGGTTTTTAAATTTGGGGCACAGGCGAGCCCCTACATTACATTGAGTGCCCCCAATGGTCAGATATGGGGGCACGTGCCTCCCCTTACCCCCCGGTTCCGCCGCCTATGATCATGTTGGCGTTGACAGAAACTATCTGTGATGAAATTTTCATCTCTGTCTGCGACAGTGACAGTCCACTCCAGTGCAATAAACGTTATCAGAAATTCGTAATGCTATTAATTCGTGAACGGTTAGCGAGCGCCGGTCCTGGCTAGCGCTATATCTTCCGGTGGACGTTGCTACTTATCCAGATCCACTATAACTGTCTATATTCTGTATTGTTTTCCAGCTATAGAAACCACTAGGTACACGTGACTGAAAGTGATGTCCTTCCGGTCCAATAAAGTCAACTTTTACTGGATTATTGTCTGTAAGAACGTGTACTTAACGACGTGGGTCGTTGCGTGGTTTCTCTACGACTGCCCCGCGTCTTGCATGCTTATGCTGTGTGATCTGTGATCTGTGTTGCGTGGTGGCTCAGCGGTAGGGCGTTGGACTTGCGATTTACAGGTCGCGGGTTCAATTCCCGGCCGGTGGCTTTCACGTAACATAGGTCAACTCAGCCTTGCATCCCTCCGGGGTCGCTAAAT
>Ga0209780_1003375_pt1 | contig 11868 bp, 10 predicted proteins | sample WorMetexBAHAMAS2_FD_187384 | JGI IMG/M metagenome (GOLD analysis project Ga0209780, IMG submission 187384) | Marine gutless worms symbiont microbial communities from Max Planck institute for Marine Microbiology, Germany - Inanidrilus exumae... | ecosystem: Host-associated > Annelida > Digestive... | reverse complement strand
TCTCCAGTCTGCGTCTGGCTGCAGACGGACGCACACCGATCCGAACAAGAGTTCGCTCTATGATAAGGATCGGGAAAAATTAAGTCGGCTCGAACCGACAAGTCCCCGACTGAATAGCCACCGACGATCATCCCCATAGCTAAAGGACCTTCCAGAGCCGACGACAGCCTTTCCAAAGGAATAGCCGACGATTATCTTCCACCATTGAAATGAATAGATGCCGACGACTACCATCCATACCAACAGCCGACTCTATTAGTCGTCTGCCATATAGCCTTCCATTCTTTATCAGCGCCGACGATCCTTTCATTAATAAAGACTCCTACTCTTTATCGGCGCCGACGATTCCTCCACTAGTGAAGACTTCTATTCCTCCTTAAGTGCCGACGATTCTTCCATTAATAAAGACACCTATCTTCTATTTTGTCAGCACCGACGATTGTCGTCCAAAGGAATAGCTGATGCAAACAGCCGACTCCATAGTCGTCTTCAGTAACCGACGAGAATCTCCTATTATGAGAATAGTCAAGCGACGTCTCCTAGCGTTCACATCCGTCGTCATTCATACTGACCGAACCCACTCACTGAGCTTTAGCCGGAAGAATGGGAAGTTTCCTCAGCTCCTCAGCAACTGATGCAGACCTCTTAGCTAGCCCTGACGCATATGATAGTCGGTCTCTCAGAACGTCAGTAGAAGGCTACAATGGCGCCCAAAGGTGCGTCGTGGCTGGCTATATGTACACTATTTAATTTGTGACTGTACAGTTCACTATCATCCTTATAGAACAGGGAATACTTAAGCAATGCTAGAGGCAAGATTCAGTAGTTTATAATCTCTTCTTGCTTGCAATGTATTCTGGATGCATTTAGATTGTAATGTGATGCTAAAAGTTTTTTCCATTAGTACAAATTAGTATTTTATTGAATGTTAGTTTTACTGCATCTTGCAGAGAGAAGTGGAGCATGTCAGCTAACAGAACCAGTTCATGATAGTGAGCCTGTCACTAATTCAGCCATCTTACAACGTCAACAAGTCCTGAATACACCTTTAAATCATCCTAAATGTTGGTACTTTGGTTTCTAGATGGTTATGTTATTCTGTGTACAGTTCACTAGTAGAATACAATCATAATGTCTACAAAAATATACCAACCGAAGAATATGTTTTATGAATCATAATGTCTGTCTAGAGATGTTCCGGATTGAGGCACATGTGGGATTTTGCAACGTACCTGACATTACTTTGCTGTAGAAAGGAACAGTTTTGTTCTGTCAGTGCGTAGTAACTGATGTGCATTAAGCTTAGGAGCAATTACAAGTCAGTCATATTAAATTTCAGTTAGCATAGTGCCTCCTTAGTGAAGTCCTCGCTCCTTCTACGAGTAAGTGTGCTCAAAACACCATGTCTTGAACAATGCAAATGGATGATCATTTCACACTGTTGGTGTTGATGATCAGAATGCAAAATACTAATACGCAACATTTCCTCTAAGCTGCATGGCCATGCCGCTGTTATGAACCTGCCACACACGAGCTTTGAACTTCCGTGCCAAATTTTTAAAATGATTTTTGATTCTGAACAGATCAACAGAATAGCGACACATTTTATACCTACATTACAGAATGGACGCATTTTTATGGATGTGCACGCATCCAGTCAAGATGTGTTGTGACTCTCATATTATGTGCTATGTGTTTTAGCTTGTTCAGCCCTTCGACATTGCTGCGCAGGTGGCCTGCTGTGTCACTCATATGAGCTAAACATTAGAGGGAATTTTGCTTGTATGTGGCACAGCCATGTCACTGCAGCTAACTTAAGTCTTCCTATTTAGTAGCCATACAGATTCAGCGGTGTCTGTCACATACGTGTTTTTTAAAATAATAATATTATTACTTAACTTACCTCTTTTTTTTAACCTTGTTAGCCGGTTCTTAATCAGTTTTCTTTACTTGTTCCAGAAGAGAATATTTGAGATAAGTGGACTAGGTTCTTGTTACTTTGCTCGCAGGAGCAATGGCAAAGTATTGTAATGAGCACGTCTGTGTATCTGTCTGTCTATGTGTGTGTCTCTCTGTCTGCGAGCACATCTCCCGAACCACACTTGCAATCTTTACCTTTTCTTGTGCATGTTGCCTATAGCTATGGCTCGGTCCTCCCCCGTCGGGGTGGCGCAATCCCAAGAGGAAGGGGCAATTTCGGGGCTTTTCTCCCCCATTGACAATGTATTGTATGGGCCGCATAGCGGTATGAATTTCGCTACGAAGGACCGATTTGGCTTAAATTTACTTATTTACCTTAAAGTCGGACAGAATTCAATTTCCTATTATTAAATGGCATAATTGTGACTAACTATTTCGAAATTACTTGCAAGCTAAACTAAAGCAGAACGGAGAAATTTGATGATTAATTGGAAGAATTACAGAAACGCATGAAGCTGTTGTCAGTGTTACTATGGCAGTGGTGTAGTGGTGTACGTTGCCAAAGAAACAAATATATATTGATGTATGTAGGCAACCGAAGTTTATTCAGCATTAATGGGACTTAGGTTAAGGGCGTATATAGAGTTAACGGTGCACACCGTGGGTGAAGTCTGATGTCTACGATTGCTTTGGTTTTATGGACTCAGTGCCACCCAACCAACAATGTCATAGTGGTACTAAAGGAAATACAAAGTGCTAACCCAATCAGTGGCCTGGCTTTATTCTTTCTTTAATTCTTTATCCACCTGTCTCCCAATTTAAGGAGTGTTATGCCAACTGTCTGAAGCCATTATTTATTATCAGTACTTTATTCTGTTAAGATGGTTATTGCTGAATTTATATCATGTATTGGTACGTTTGTTTGTCAGATACGTCGTCAGAAAGTCCTTTTATTGCGGGTCAGTTTCACTCGTGCAGAAGTCTTGCCAGCATCTCAGAGACACCACGTGCTGGCAGTAAAGAGCCGTTACTTCGTCAACTCAGTGAGCCACTTGGACGAGTCTGTACTTGTCCGTCTTCAATGCATCACGTCACCAACATGGAACAAACAGTCACCTTCGTTGTGCCGGAGCTGTCCGAGAAAACCATAATGAATGTGAGTATTCCTGACGTTGAATGACATCACATCATATCAGCTTGCCTCCATAATCACCACTGCTACATTTACTACTGCTACAAATACTACTACTACACTCGGTAACTGCTGCTTTACGGTAACTCTGTATTAAGCTACGTCTCCAGAAAGTCGACGTTTGCGTTTGTGAAGCATGTTCTTTACAGACCAGATGCACTGTCTGTCATTGGCGAACACTGAACGGACGTATGACCACAATTCATGTGGCAGTACGTCTGTAAGTCCGCCTTATTGCCAAGCTGAAATGTACACTGGCCATGTCATGCTGCCCCGTGATGAGTCACGATGAGTATGCCGACAGGACGGATGGATGCCAGACCATTACATTACGCTGACCACTGATAATGATTGGAAACATTTTATGCCTGTTTTGGCACAGTTTTCAGAACTGTGTGTTGTTAGTTTAACGTTGGTGTCAGTTCTAAGCCAGACACATGTTTACATGTAGTCACATTCATGGACGTTGGCACTTGGCAGTATTAGCCAGTTGGCTCCTGCCACTGCAAGTTTGAGTGATGAATTCATATGCCAGCAAATGTTTTATTACTGGCCCGCCTAATGGGCCAGTATTGTTTTGCTTGCTGGTGTCTGTTGTCTGTCGGCGTTGTCTGTCGTCGTCTGTAATGCTGTCATTGGGCGGGGCCGGGAGCGTGGGCAAACTGGCCGCCAGGCAAGTGGGTGGTCGGGCGGCCGACACTGCATGGCGGGCCAGTACGGTTACGTCCCGTTAGGGCGACATGTTGTTATTATTATTATTATTATTATTATTACTGTTGTTGCTGTTGTTACTATTACTATTTTAAATAGAAGCATATATGTCATGGTGCTGCACCTGCAGCCTTTGAGTTGAGAAAAACTTAATTTTGGGGGGAAGCTCTGATTTTTAGCAGTATAGGTTGTACACAAATAATTAATACTTTACAGGAAAACGCTTCACCATAAATGCACAAATTAGTTGCTTTTATCTTGTGGTCTAGCTACTTAAAGATTTGAGACTTTGTTTTTTTTCCTTGCAAATGTTAGTTTGTTGCATGTGAATTTTGCAGAGGGAACACAGCGCGCTGCTGTCAAAACTTGAGTTCATCTGTGATCTGGTTGAGTGCATTGTTTCTGTCGCCGAGGAACGACGTTCACCACTGGCTCAGTCACTGATTATTGACAGGAACTCGCCATGTCACAGCAGTGAGATGTTTGTGGATGAGGTGCAGCGCTGCGTGGAACAGCTCGTGCTCTATGTTCGCGCTCTCCATCTTCTTGCGTCCGGCCTACAGCTGGCTCAGTGTGCTCTCAGGGATGGAAATCTTGAGCCGTCAAAAACAGCCTCGCGCAGTGCGTTCATTTAAGTAGTTTCAGATTCATTTCACAATTTCTGTCGTTTTATAAACGTGTGTATGCTTTATAGCGCCTCTGAAGTTACGACCATATGGCGCTATACAAATGTGTATATTATTATTATTATTATTATTATTATTATTATAAATATGTGACTTTCTACAAATAGTTATGGCAGTAAGTAAGTAAGTAAGTAAATTTACACAGCGCGGTTATCGCCAAGAACGTCTAACGCGCTGAATGCACTAGTATCGAGCGAACAGGTACGTTTTAAGCAAACGTCTGAAACAGTCTGCACTGATGGTCGGGTCCCGACTGAAATCCGGGAGAGAGTTTCAGACTGACAGTTTGATTTATGATGCTAAGGGTCCACTGATACAAAATGTTTGCATGGCCAGATGCCGTGGCTAACAGCAATTTGGGAATGACTGACGGAATGTCATGCATTTTTGATTTACATACTGATTTGTGAGAGTCTCTCAGACATGAGGATCGTGTCTGAGAGCCCTCACAAATCAGTATGCGCATGACATTCCGTCAGTCATTCCCAAATCGCTGCTAGCCACGGCATCTGGACATGCAAACATTTTGTACACAGTATGGTGATTATGATCCTCATCATATTTCGACAAACTCCCTGTTAACGACCGTTTTCTCAGCGACGTCAATTTGCCATTTCCCGTTAAGTTGTCCTAGAAGAGAACGTTTAGAGATACTGACACGGGTTAGACAGGCCACTTAACAGACGGAGTCAGAACACTGAAGAAAGCACGTATTTCTGTTCTGCTGTAGAGTCATGCCTTTTAAAGTGGTGGTTGAAGATGAGTTAGATGAAACAGAAGTTTTGAGTCCAGATTCGAAGGATATAGTCGATAATAATAATCGAATCCATTGATGTGTACAGCAATTACTGCAATGAACGGCGTCTACCAGCAGTGTCTGTCGAGGTGTCGCCACCTGGCGAGCGCTGAAGGACTCCAGGCGAGCATGCACTGCAACAGAATGATGCCAGCCATTTCACAGTCTGTCGCTGACCAGCTGCTCTATATGTCAGCCATTGAGATGGTATTGTCCATTGTTCTGTCTCCGAATTTCATTCATCTTGTCTGCTGCTGTGACCTTTGTCGAAAAGGTCATGTTTTTGCCTGGGTTCGGTTTGTTAAGTAGTCTCCACCAAAGACCGTGTCCCCAATGTGGCCTATTTTTATGGTGAAAGGGGGCGTCAATCTCCCAACCAACCAACAAACCATCGTTCCAGTTCATCTTCCATGCATACCACCTACCATGAGTCCATGACCTCCATTTAACAGTCGTTTTTCAGTGAACCTGGTTTATTGAATTCCCCACTGGTTTTCTTCCTCTGTTTGTCCTTTACTATTAGTGATACAGCTGACGGACGTCTGACGCTGTCCAGCATGCTGGTGGTGAACTAAACTTGAGCATATGTTTTGTTAATTTTGTAAGGTGCCCCCGCAGTTATTTGTGATGGCGTCACCTAAATATTGACATTTGTAGTAGTAGTAACATTAGTTTTACTAGCCAGGTAGCCAGACGTACTTGTTATCATTGATTCATCACTGTCAAAGCACTGAACGACGTGAGAAGCACTCACCCCAACCAGTGACTTTGGCTGTCATCTTTTTTTCATCCACCGCTGGATTACTGAGTGAAGGGGCGTTGGTCCTTTTACATGGACTCTTTGACGCCAGTCTTCCATGCATAGGATCGTGCAACTTTTCGTTTAGTGGTTTACTGCTTTGACTAATGTGTTTTGACAGTCTGCAGTTATATACGGAACACCTCCAATACACTGTAAGGGAAATATATGCGGTTTTTATGGGCGCCAGTGAGATGAAAATTTGCCATGCCTGGTATGATTTAGTGAGCATTGGAAAAAACAGTTCTGTTAAACCAAAGTGATTGTACATGTGTAAAACTTGAGAGAATTATTGTCGTCGTACGTGCTGTAGGTAGGCTAATGTTGTGTACTTTGCAGTGCAAGCTTGGAGCAGTGGATGAGCAGCTGGGAAACTTTGAACAGGTTTCACTTTGAGCATACTGTCACATACATGTTGTAGTTCAAACGTTGAGCAAGTTGCTAACGTGTGTGTACAGGTGAACCCAGCCTCCTACCCTCTGTGAATAGGGATATAATTGGTGGCGTCCGAGGGTGAAGGCCTTTTGGCAGTAGTATGGAGTATTATTACTGATGGTGTTGACCCTTGATTATTTTGTGTTTGTTTTGGAGACTGAAAGGGCATCCATCCAGCCTGTAGAAATATTGTTCCAGAAGTCCTTACACGTTCCAATTTACGAAACTGTTGGGCAATATGTCTACAAATTGCTATAAAATGGCAACCATTGTCTTCAAGGCATTCTTCAGCCCAACTGGCATATGTCCACTCTACTTCAGCTGTGTCTGCCAGCTCGTAGTCTCCTTTCAGGCAGTTGTCGGCCTTTGTTATGCCATGGACAAAAAGTGACATCGACAAACAAGTATGTCTTGTTGCAATCAGCCGCCTTCTGACAGTCATTCTTGCAACAACAACATGTTTACCTTTAAGACTGTTTTATACGACCTTGCTTTTTGCTAATCAAACATAACATAAAAATGGCTCTGCGGGCTTTTTTGGTTTTCAGTCGCTATACAAGTAGTAATGATATTTTATTGTAAACTTTGAATAACTAAGTAAAAGAAAATTACTCTATTTATGAAAAGCTGAACTTAGTGGTAATTAGTAGTGCAGTTGAGCAATGGTCACTGTGTGGATATGTGTGTAGTAAAGTTTGATTATCTTGATGTCTGTATTGAATCTTGCTACTGCTGTGGTTAGTTTACGTTACAACTTTCAGTGGCGTTAATATTTTTAATCGTGATTAATTCTTTAACGCGTTAATTAGCGCATTAATTTAACAGCCCTAGTAATTAGTAGTGCAGTTGAGCAATGGTGACTGTGTGGCTGTGTGTGTATTATTAATCGGCCAATCGCAGCAGCCCTGTCTGGCCGACTAGTTGCAGGGACAGACTACTTGTATCAAGCCGTGGGCCTCAGCAACCAGAAGAGACAACGTACGGAATAAGTCAGATGAAATTGTTGGTGTACCTGCTATGATTGTTCATATAATGGCAAACAGCACTTTGTCATATGGTTTGTTTTCAGTGTGTTCGTCAGTACAGTGAGGCGTACGTTTTGCTGCACGGGCTTTGTCAACAGGCACGGGATGTTCAAGATCAAACTGAGCTCAACAAATGTCAGTTACCTCGTTATTTGCTTAACACCACACCCCCGGAAATATGAAATGAATTTTTAACAATTAATTATCCGAACTGAGGCTGTAACTAAAACTCACTAAACTGTCAAACTGTTTTTAGCTAAAATTTAAAAAACGTCACTAACTTACATGAAATATAGACAACTAATACTTTGCACCAAGTTAGATTGATGCACAGCTGAAAAGTGGATATGGGCATCACTGAGATGAAAGCGCCATCCCTTGCCTCATCAGTTGATGAAGAAAGTGTGAGGTCCAGCAACTGGTTGATCATTGAAACAGTATTCAGTCACAAAAACTTTCACTGTCAGGATCACCGGCCAATGCAGGTTGAACTAGAACATGACTGTTAAACTAGATTTTCACATTCTGTGTGCAGCACAGTACAAATTCTAAAAATGCTTTTACTGAAGCATGCTGGAGTCATACAGCTGCTTGCTGGCCGTAACTAGGCATCACTTCAACGTCCAGTATTGTCAGATTGCCACTGACAGTACAGTAAAGTGTGCCGACAAGTGTCCTGTGTACCATTTGCCAAATAAGTAAGCAAGTAGCCGATTGAGAAAAAATATTGGCGCAAGCTGCCAGTATCAAAAAAAACATCCTGTGTCTTGTTCTTGTAGCAAAATGCTGGCACTTAGCATAGTCACAGCTAGAGTTACTTGTTGCCTAAGTAGCCTGATACAGCAGGGATCAGTGGGTAGCCTCTGGTGACTAGGTGACTCGGCATGATTTGAAGGAAGTCTGAAAACATATGCCATTTGAATATGAACCACAAGCAGAAAGTGAAATAATGGCAGTAGTTAGACAGCTTTCCACTGGCACAGTGCTTTTAATCGTACGTTAATATTCATACCAGTTTAGACCCAGCCGTATCTTGCCTTCCATCATGGCGGAGTTAGCCAGTGATGATAGGCATCCAGCCAGACTTCAGTGATCACAGTAGGCCAACGAGTTTTTGAATAACGAGTTCATGAATATTCATGCAGTACAACTGATACGTGTTTTGTGCAGACAAAGAGAAGGTTGAACAACGACTCAAGCTGCTTGAAGGAGTCGGAATTGTGCACAGCGTGAGCTTGAGCCGATGACGTTACTTTCACCATCTTTGACCATGGACCAACAACATTTCTGCATCAATTTTTATCACATTGCATTGCAAATTTGATGCAAATTGTTATGTGCCTGAAGCATGGCGGCATGCAGTAACCACTTTGCTTGCTAGCAGTCACCAGAAGGTGACGTGAAGTCAATTAATTTTTGACTGACAGACACTGTGCTGGTGCTTTGCTAATGCAACCGTTTGGTTGGCTAGTCAGCAGTTTGGGTATTGTCTGCACTTGTTATAGGTTTTGCTGTAATCTCTTTTTCGGTGACATTGTGTCGAGTTTTGACGAAAACTCGGTGCTTCCAAACTGATCTCTATCAAAAGGTTGTGTTCTACTTATCCAGTCGTTTGGCTGCTAGAAGTAATCTAATTTAACCGAAACCAATGATGTGAAAATTTTTTGATTATTGTCGCTGAACTGTTGGTGCAAGTTATGTTCATGAATATTTATAAATTGTGAATGATTATGGTGTCTGCTTATTATCAAACTGCTACATATTTATTAATGGATTTTATCATAGTACACATAAACGATGTGATGTGTCTTTGTTTTATTGATATTTATACATTGTAATGGCAGCAAAGTGTCTAATGGGTGTAGAACATGAAGTGTGTCTGCTGCAAATGCAGAAAATTTGGCAATAATGTTTTGATGGCCGTCGTATAATATTGTTATACTGTGTCTGCAAGGTGGGCAAAAAAGTGAGCCCTGTCTTCTTATGTGTGATGTTAATATCACAGCTTACGTAATCATACGTAGAATATTTATTCAATAGAATTTTGGAGAATAGTTCAAATATTATGTGAAAGTTTTATATGCTGAGACCTGACGCGATTTGTTGAGAAATCGCTAATGGCTAGCTTTTTAGCCCACCTTGTATGTGCATATGTGTGCGTGTGTATGAATAATAAACTGAAGAAATGTTTCGGAAAAAATTCTAGTAATGATTGCTTTGTTGAAGGTTATTGATTTATTGAAAATGACTTTTCAAGTGCAGTATTATTTTGACAAACCCAGTATTTGTCATCGTGACGTAATTGAATTTGGTTACAGTAGCTAGTCATTAGATTTTGTAAAACAAAGGCACCGAGATTTAATCTTTGATGTAGAATTGGATTTCATCATATTGACACGGGTGGTTTACTGTAAAACTGTGTTCATTTTATTACTGCTTTGAAATGGTTTTAGTGCTGCTTATGTTGTACTGTCGGCAGCTTTTACTTATGTATCTGCCAGCTTGTGTTGGCTGACTTGAAAAAGAGCAGAACTAATATCTCAAAAGAGAAATGTTCTGAATATTCATTTGCCAAAAATTGTAAAGTGATGACATACTTTTGGCGTGATCTCATTAATCACTCTATTCCCAAAATGAATATGAACATTTCATCCCCATAATTTAGCATTGCAGACTTGTTTCGTTCAAACTTCACATGGTCACGCTTACCTATTGACTTGGACCTTCTCTTATCTTATTTGGATTTCAATCAAATTTATTATTATATTTGTGTATATGCAGAAAATCAATACCATGAAAACTGACATGAGTCCTTCTTATAAGGATTGAGACTCATAGTAAATTCAAACAGTACGTAAGTAGGAAACAGGACCAGTACATATATGGTACTACTAAAATCACTCAAATAATCAAGCACGCAACAAGTATTTTGTTAAATCAGCTTGGTTTGTAAAAGCTTTGAATTTACTAAGACTTCTGAAATGTTCATCACTTGCTGGAAAGCAGTTCGAGGGACCTAACTCATTGATTTGCTGATTATTTCAGCATAAGAGATAGTTCCCTGTTTCAAGTCATCCACTCTCTGCATCATTATGCCACTTCGCTCTCAGCTTGTCACGAGCTTTTGCTTTGACATATACATTCAGTTGCATATATTTACGTTTGCCAGCTTCATTTGAGGACATCTTAAGTGTTTATCTGTCGTCAACGTAACTCAGAACCTGTGAGTGAATTTTTAGATGATTTACAATGTGTTCAGGATGAGCGGTTTAATATATGGTGTACAACAATGTACGTTAGGATGTGTTTATGGCAGGTAGTGGGGTTAAGTGAACTCTTTGAATGTCCGCTTATTTTCCCCTCAGCAGAGGCAGCTATGTTTTGCCACAGTTTGTTTGTCTGTCATCACGATTTCTTGATAAGTTGCAGATGATTTTTTAAACTGACTGGCCTTGGTACAGGAAACAAACCAGTTAGTAGTGATGGGAAATTTCGGTTCAAGTCGATTTGGCAGACTGAATCGATTGATGTTGCCAAATCAAATAGATCATTCGCTGTTCCACACAATCAGCAGTTGCAGATGTCTGCAACAATTCAAATGAATGCAGTCAAAATTCAGTTAATAAACATTGTGAGTAGATTGCAGCAAATTAAATCATTTTCTGTTCTGACAAATCGCCTGTCACTGCCAGTCACATTTGGAATGACTCCTGACCTGATTTGGATCTGGAATTTTTTTTCGCTTTGTTACAGAAAATTTCAATACTTTACTGTTATTCACTAGGTGTCTGCCGAGTTCAGTATATGTGCATTGCAGCCTTGACAGTCTGCATTCTGTGAGTGCTTTCTCGTTTCCAAGTGTGTTCATATAAAAGTCGAACTTGCCACACATTTGTACACAACTTGTTGATATAGTGTCTGTTGTTCACTGGTGCCAGATTTTACAACAAACTTATTGGCATATACAGACTTCAAACAGAACATGCTTAGGAAATGCCATTTGAGTTTCTTTATTCCTTTAATGAGCTTAAATCACTGGTTGTTTTTTCGAATCAGTGTTTGTATTTAATACATATTTATATATAAAACTATTCCAGGTGGCTGTCTGCAAGCGTATTTATTTGAAGAATGTGAACATAAAGTGCTTGTCATAGACATTGTTGTGCTGGGGCCCATTTTACACAAAAATGTAAAGAAAAACTTTGGATAAACTTACGCAAAACTTAAGATCAGCTTAATAAAAAAATGCAATTTCTCAAAAATAACTTAACATTTTTTCACAGAATTGTCTGCATATATATATA